>SDBT01003955.1_pt1 | contig 25374 bp, 69 predicted proteins | sample 2277101 | NCBI WGS metagenome assembly SDBT01 (sample SAMN10404973, study PRJNA504765) | marine sediment metagenome | isolation source: marine sediment core GS10_PC15, 103 cmbsf | place: Arctic Ocean: Southern Knipovich Ridge | collected 2010 | reverse complement strand
CCCATAAACCGTCGATCTGCCGCACACCTTGAGATCGGCAGGTCTACACACTGGGTTTGAAGCAGACGAAATGCGTCTATGGCTTTGCGGCCACGCGCGAGCGTTCTCGTCACCGGCATCAATACAGTGGTGGCAATCGGGGCCGCCAACACAGCGATGCGATGCTAACGAGCCTTGCTCTCTCGCAATTTGAGCCCAACACTGGAATTGGCGTCGATCACCCGAGAGATAAGGAGCAGCTGTTATGGAGGATTTGCTACCCCGTATGCGCAAAAATATCATTTTTGGGGCAATAGCCCTGTTCCCACTTGCAGCCTTGGTTTTCGTTCTCACAAAACTGTTTGGAGTTTTGCAGACGCTTGCGGAGCCACTGTCTCCTTTCCTGGGTACAAACCCTTTGCTTAAAACCCTACTACTACTTGCTCTCACGCTATTCGCGCTGCTCGCCCTTTGTTATCTCGTCAGGGCCGGGGGCCTCACCGATTAGCCAGATGGGGGAGGAGAGGGAGCCGGAGGAGATCATTGAATTACCTCTTTGAACATATTGGCCATTTGCAACCCTTAGCAATTCTCGATTGACATATACCAGTATCTGTCCAACCGCATCGTTGTCCACTTTCTTGCCAGGGTTCACTAGGCTTTCTCTTCTTCCCTCCAAATATCCTGTCCCAACCTTCTTTGTATTCCTTACTAGAAACCATGGTTACTATGTTTTTAGTCATTTTCAACACTCATTCCAGTTAACTCCAAGATGAAGTACCATCATCCCTCTCCCACCAACCCCTTAATCCTCGCCACACTAAACCCAAACCCTTCATCACTTATCTCAATCCCTGTCGCTATCACTTTATGTTCCTCTGCAGCAATAAATACTGGCCCCGTCCCACAACAAGGATCAATCACCTTATCTCCAGGGAGACAAGACCTCTTGAGCAAATTCCCATAGAGTCCCGGAGGTTTATGTGCTCCATACTGCACAGTCCTATCATGAGCTTCTGTTATTACATCTGGCCACATTCCATTTACTCTCTTATCATTCTTAATGCAATAAACGAGGGTTTCATACGTTCTTCTCGGCCCGTGCTCAGGACGGGGGGCAACACCTACATTTGCTCCTTTATTCCAGATGAGAGGCGTGTTCCAGACGTACCACTCGTAAGCTTCAAATATCTTCTTAACTACATCAAACCTGTTAATGTCACAGAAAATATACGCATGTGCTTTGAACTTGGTAATTCTCATACCTTGGTTCGCGATGCAGACGAGAAGTTCGTTTGAGTACTCCTCCGAGTCTTCATAAGAATGCTGCACTGCAGATTGGTTCTTGAACAATTCTGCCCTTATCCCATACGGCGGGTCAGCTATTATGCAGTCATATTCATGTGCTGGAAGTTTGGGGAGGATAGCAATGAGGTCTCCATGGAGCGCCTTATGAGGTGTCCGCAGTTTATCCGCATCATACTCACGAGCGAGAGCAGCTTTGTGTTCAAGTTCAAGTTTCCTTTTAACAATCTTGAGTGCATCTCGACTTGAACCAGCAGCAGCTACCTCTTCATCATCTAAGAATGCTGCGACAATTAAATCTCTTTTCACTTCAGCATAACTGCGGGTGACAGCTTTCGTGCTCTTTGGATCAGATGCAACTTCTTTCGCGGTATCTTGCTTGAAATGCTCTTCACCTTTTTCTCTCGCTTGCTCTTCTCGAAGCCTATGCAACTCGTTAACTGCATGGGCACGTTCTTGCCAAGAGAAATCTCTACGTTTTATATTCTCATCGAATTCTGCTTCTTTGTAGTCGAAGTCTGTTAAACGATCCATACGAATGACAGGGATACGTCCAGGGTTTATCTGCTTTCCATTGTAGCGAATGGACTTTCCTTGGAGAGCAAGGAGGTTAACTGCTGCGTGGCGACGTTTGCCAGCTACAAGTGTCTTTCCATCACCACGCACTACAATTGCGTGGAGTAGGCCGAGTTTCTCGATACTTTCAGCGAGTTCTTCTATACCCTTCTCGTCCGAGTCTTGACGCCACCTCTCCTTGTCTTCGATTACGACCTTCTCGAGAAAGAGGGTTGGGTATTCGAGATTAGCTTCTGGGTCTTTTTTATCAGGTTTATCCACCATTTAACTCCAATTTGCCTTTCCCAAAACTCATAAGTTCCAACCCTACAAATTCTCTCTTCCTCTGTAGAGACATCTGTAAAGAATATTTCTTCGGTGCCTTCTGTGTCCCCCACCTTGAGAATTCTTACTGCTTTAATGTCCATCTCACCCTCCAAAAACCGTGGGAGGCAGGAACGCCCCACCTCCCACAAGTCAACTCCTACGCCGCTTTTGCGACCTTAGTTACTCGAGAGTAGTTCTCCGGATCATTCTTGTCCGGTTCGATGTGGCAGAGGGCCATCGCCCCATTCAACATATTCGGATGCCACTTCTTGCCAGAGTTCTGGTTCACAGCTGTACGAAGAGCACCCAGCTGGATGTTCTTACCCTTACTGTTGTCGAGTCCTTTCTCTTGCGTCCAGTCTAGGAAGATACTTTGACGACAGATGGGCTTATCCATCCCAGTTACTTTCTTGGACTCGTCATCGAGGATATGCCAGAACACGTCCATCACAGTGTAAGTATTACCATCTTTCTCAGAGTCAAACTGACGTGTTACGAACTTGTCAATCTGGCCCTTTCTGTCCCCGTGGGGACAGGGAGTAAGATGGTCATCCATTGCACCGTCAACAGCAGTTTGTGCAAAGGCATCTGGATCGAATACACTCATAGTTCAGTTTCCTTTGGTTGTGAGGGTTGGTTGAAGGTAGTCTATTTGCCGGTTGGTTTCTCCTTTAGCCAGTGATAAAACTCGTCAGTACAATCTTGACATAAATCTATATCTAAAGGAGTCTGAGAAGATATAGAGTTCAAAGTAATTCTCGTTATTCTAGCGGTGGTAACTGCAAAATGAATTGCTCCTCCACACCCATCACAAACTAACTTTCTCATCTCCCGACCTTCCTAAGAGCATAATACACTTTCCTACACGCCCTAACATCATTCAGTGCATTATGTGCTCCTTCAAACCCTTCCACATCTACAAGGACTCGATATGCCTCTTCAAGTTTAGGCCATTTGTAACCATACCTCCCGGGAAGTTTGAGCAAGTCCGTCGAGCGTTCCATTGTGCAATACGTTGGAACCATCTTGAAGAGATCATCCATCTTCTCACGATAGAAAGATGTAAGCATTATGTTCATATCGAATGGGATATTATGGGCAATAATACAATTTGAAACCTTCCACATCTCGTTGAATTTTTCTAGTGCTACTTGAGCAGCGATACCTTTCGCATTTGCAATAGCTGTCGTGATACCATGTATCTCTGCTGCAGATGGTGGGATGTTCATATCTCCAACTCGAATGATTGTCTCATATTCCTCGACGGTGTTGCCCTCCATATCATCAAGGATTAGGGCAAGCTGGACGAGGTGGGGTTGGTTGGGAGAGTGGAATTCTTCCTTGAATTTGTATATGCCACTGGTTTCTGTGTCGATGAATAAGAGCACGATGGTTCCTTTCTATCCTATAGATTCTTCAGACAAGTGCATAAAACGATACTCTGGGTCTTGAGGAGTTTCTTCTTTTTTTAACTCCTCTATCTTAAGTGCCGTTATAGTCAAAGGGATTGGAAAATCTATAAAGAAACAAGATGGAAATACAGATATAAATAACACATCCTCACCGTAATAAAGTGTTATTTTCTTATCCATAACTACCCCACAAATTCAATTTTAACCATATGAGTAAACTCACCTTTTACTTTACTACGAAGTCTAACTGGAATCACCGCTCTTCCATTCTCGATTATCATTGGAGAAATCTCTACCTCCACCTTGTCATCTGCTGTTACAACTAACCTACTCTTCTCATCTTGTACAGGAACTCCAATGTGGAGGTCATTGTTCCATAAGAAAATGTAGTTTGGTTGGTGGATCATTTATTTCACTTTTATAAGGTGTCTCCACTTCACTGTACCATACGATCCGTCTTCAAATGAGACGAAGGCATCACCATCATGAAGAGCCTCATCCATAGTTGCTATTTTCCGGTCAATTGTGTAGAAAACTCTATCTCCCTCGTTGACCTTCTCGTCGAACCCATCGATGAATCCACCTTTACTTCCTGGAAACGCGTGAGGGTGTACCACATTAATCTCCTTCAAACATCTGAGCAAAGTCAGGTTCAATATCATCTGACCAAGGTAGACAACGAGACTTAAGATCAATCCCTGACTCGATGGTGGACCACTTGAACTTGTCTTCCTCTCTTCGAGTAAAGATTATTTCATCTGGAAGCTTGACAATTTCTGGTGCCAGCTTATTTCCAAGAGTAGAAATGGTCAAATGTGTCCCCCCCGTTAATTCGTTTTCCTGTCTTTCTACATGAGAAATGAGAACGAAGGTACACTTTGTATCGTCGCAGAGTTTCTCAATCAAGTTCTGCAAGTTCCCCATTGCACAACCCCATTCAGGTCGTGTCTTAATAGGTTTAGCTCCTACAACTAACTGTAAAGCCATTCGAGATAGACCTGATAACCCATCAATAATTATCACTCGTGAATCATCCCAATCATCAACAGGACCAAAATCCTCTCCGTGTTGGTCAGTGAAACTTGAGAGAGTCCTCCAAACATCTATAAATTGTCTATACTCACTCTTGTTCACAGCCTGAGTTTTTTGTAACTGTTCCATTGTGAGAGTATTAGTCCTCTCTGCATTCAGAATGTGTGTCTCCCAATCTGTTGACGCTGGCATTATTTTTGTATAGTGAACCTTTGAGAGGTCTACTCCAATTTTCTCCCACTCACCAAATATGGTCTCAATTCCTGGTTCGGTGGACAGGATGAAGAGTTCTTTTCCTGCGTTGAGGAAGGTGTGGGTTGAGTAGGTTTTACCTGTGCCTACTGGGCCTGTTAGGATGATGTTATACTTCATGAAGGAGCCTCTTTGATCTTTGATAAGATAGACAAAGAGGCTCCATATAACAAAGCGTGCAGACGCCTCTTCCAAACCTTCCTGTGACGATTAGCTAGAGCGTAACGGTAGATACGTTTTTGTAAATTGTTGCTCATCTCACTCTCCCGCCACTTTCAAGTCCCGAGTCCAAGTTTCATCTCCTTCATGAGCTAGGACTTTGCCAGTTATTGTTTCGTATTTAATTGCAGGACCATCTGCTGGAAACTCCCAACCGAAGCGAGTCATGAACATTCCAATCTGTTCTGAAAGAGTGTGGGACTCTAAGACTGGTTTTTCTTCCTCCACAATCTCAGGAAAATCTCCAAGGATTGCTTCTCGGATAGTGGCTCCATTTCCAAGAACCTTTATACCTTTTACTGCGTTGTTTTCAAGAGTTGATTCCACCCAACTTCTTGGTCCCACATACTCCAACACTCGAATAACTCTAACCTTTTCCATCTATCTTCCCCTTCTCATGCCACCATAAACCAAGTGTTCCTGCTACTCCTCCAACTACCAAACCAATATACGTAAATACTCTAATGGTTGGGTTATCCCACGACTCAATTGAAAGTGAACCAATGACACCAGAGGTGAAAAAGAGAACTCCGGTGAGGAGGGAGACGAAGGTGACTGCGATTATGTTTGAGAGGTGTTTCATTTTTCTAAGGGGTCCCAAACACTAACCTCATAATCCGCCTCGATCCACGGGGCAGGATTCTTACTCGTGCAAAGTGGAAGATACGCACAACCTCCATAAGAGGAACAAGCATTATCAAGAGAGTAGTCGTAGTAACCTTCTTCCCACGAGGCAATGAGTCTCTTCACATCTCTCTGTAACTGTCCCAGCCACCTATCAATTTCCCACTGAGCACGATGCTCGATGATGAACTGATGTTTGATCTGTGTCTTGAGTATTCCGATTCCTCTAATGATAGCTCCTTGAATGTTGAAGCCATACTCTTTCCCTGCCCAACAATACCCCGTGAGTTGTGATGCGAGTTTCCAATTCTTCGCCCAGCCGTCACCAAGCTGGGAGGCCGTTTTCTCGTCATTCACGAAACACGCTCCCCCGTATTCGGCCAACATATCGAACCGTCCCACGTATAGCATAGGCGCCCCCGTGGTGGGGTGCCACACGTCCGGTATGGGTAGGGCAAACGACCATTCAACGGCGGGGCCGTGCGTCGTCATCACGGGTTGCACGGGATCGGTGTCAGGAGGATACTCGTCAAAGAATGATATAAGTGCTGTTATACATCTGGCGAGGGTTTTGTTTGCGCCGCTACCGAACTCTGGTGCCTCCACGTCTTTCCATTCGAGGATGATGGCTTTGGTAGCAAAGGCAAGAGAGGTGTCGAAATCTTCTTTTTCTCCGTAGTAGGCTTTGCGGAACACCTCTAAGCCACGAGCTAGACATCCTCCAAAGTGCAGGTGGATAGAAGTTCCTTTAGGTTTGAGATGTAGGATGTATTGGTACTCTGCCTGCTTCATGCAAGCAACTGCAGTCTTGCGAGCAGAAGAGTCTATGTAGTCGGGGAAGGGAGGACGAGACATAGAGGGACTTTCTTACAGTTTGCTAAACTGCCAAATTACAAAAACTAACATACCTCCTACAATCAACCAATACGTCCAGCTTGGTTTCTTGTCGGACCAGCCAAAGGCATAACGAGAAAGTTCACTCTGTGGGCCACCATCTCGATGTACGATACTCATAGTTGTCCTCCAAAGGCTCTAACCAAAGATGTCATCTGGATCAATCTCTTTAACCTTAGATGATCCTTTCTTCTCAGCAGTCGTCACCCTCCCTTCCCTAAGAGAGTCGATAACTTCCTTATATTCCTCAGATGATACCTCTTCTCTTGCTAATACTTTCCTACGAAGGTCTTGCAACCTTTCAATGTCTTCCATCACAAACCATCCTTGTCAAATATTTCAAATCTATCTTCTGCGGGTTCTTCTGATCCAACTGTCTCAAGTTTCTTTTTCTTCTTTTCCAACCACTCAGTGAGTAGTCCTGTGATGAGGTATCGGAGGGCTCTATATTTTATCCTGCCGTAAGTGGGGTCGAGCAGGAGGATACGAACTTCTCGCATGAGAGAGGCAGGGAGCCGGACGCAGATTGCTTCTATTTCTTCTTGTTCATTTGAGGGCATGGGGAAATCTCAGATTTGTGTGTAAACTATAGGTTTCGATCCAAGAGGCCAAGCTTCAATATAACCGAAATCTTTCTCAACCATAATTTTCTTCCTCATTCACCATTCATTTCCTACTATCATGTTACCACAACCCCCACTATCATGTCAATATGTAATTGACAACTCGGAAACAAACTATACATTACTCTTAAGATGTTTAATAAACCTTCTACTCCACCTGAAACACTCAAGCTCGACTGGAAACCTACCAAGGGTAAGGCAACACTGCGTTGGCTGCCCGACGACGAGTTCGAGGCCGAGGCCAAGAAACACGGCATTCCAAAGCATAAAGATGGATTCGCAGTTCCACAAGGTTGGTGGATGCGGCAGCCTCTCATCGTTGTACGCGCTCGGTCGCTGGTGGTAATTCCCCATGAAATAAGACATTTGGAAGAGGGAGCATTCCATGACTAGACTCCACATCTCGGTATCTTTTTTTCTAGTCTTGTTGCTGGCTGGATGCTCGTCAAGGTTTAGAGATATTGTATTGGCGGATGCGCAGCAGGCCAAACTGATGGCCGAGCAGGCAGACGATCAACTGGCGGTGAAATGCTGGACTCACTTGGAGAAATTGACGCTTGCCAATCAGCCCGATCCGGACGCTCTAGTAGGTCGGGTGGTGGGCGTACTGTCGGCATATCAGAAGGCCCGGAACGTGCGTCGCAAGGTTGAGGCGGGAATATCGGACCAGTCCAGGCTGGAGTGCGGCCCGATGCTGATGGAGAGCAGAAGTGTGTTTAAGCGCCTTGGCGCCAGGGTCGCGTTTTGACCGGCGTCACTACCCATGAGGGCTTGGCGCATTACTTGGACGACCACGGCCTGCCCGAGGGAGGAGGTATCCCCCCCGGCATGGTTGACTGGCCAAGTCTCCGGGGTGGCTCGGACGGCGTGCCAGTCGTGATGGTTCACGGCTTTGACTACGACCCGTGGAAAGACAACGACGACAACCCACACTTCATGGGACCGCTGGGCAAGGTCTCGACCTTCGGCATGTGGCGCCGTGACCTGGTGTCTGACCGGACCACCATTGGCCTGGGCTGGTATTCGGCGCCTGTGGGCCTGCGCGGCGTGTTGAGGGCATGGCGCAGCGGCAGGTGGAACCGTTACCGCTACGCCTTTGATAGGGCCTGGGAAGCCGGGCGGGTGCTTTCAGTCATGCTTCGGCGTCTGGACGGGCCGGTCGACCTATTGTGTCATTCGCTCGGCAGCCGCGTCGCCTTGGCCGCGCTGGCGCAAGAGCAAGGCTTGCCGGTTAGAAATTTGCTGATCATGAACGGTGCCGAGATGGTCCAGACTGGCGAGTGTGTCGCGCTGGCCAACCACCAGGTGAACTTTATCAATCTGGTGGTCAAATCGGACAAGGTACTGCGATACGCCGGCGCGGTCTTTGCTCCTGAAGGTGGGCTCTACAAACCCTGCCTGGGTCAAGCCGGGCTGGGCAAGGACGCGCCGGACCACTGGCGCGACGTTGACCTGGACGATCCGGTCGATCAAGCGTGGGGTCGGGAGCGGGGCTGGAATCTCAAGGGTGACAATCCGGCGAGTCGTGGCGACCACTGGTGGACCTACCGCAACCCAGGCAACTGGGGCATGATCCGCGCCGCGCTGGCGGGAACCCAAACTTTTGAGAGGACGCGATGAAAATACTATTCCCCCTGATTCTGTTCGCCATGGCGTTTAATGGCCCTGCGGAAGCGAAAGACGGAGGCGACCCGCCTACAGCCGCCGACGAAGAGCTATCGTGGCTGGACCGTGAGTGCCGCCGCCCCAGGCAGTCAGATCCCGACTTCGACGCGGCGTGTCTTGGGATAGAAAAGATCATCAAGAAGTTCCACGAAGAAGCGGATAAACGCCACGCGGCGGAGCAGGCGCGGGTGCGTGCCGACACCCTGGAAGCGATGAAGGATGCGATTGAAAAATGGCGGTGAGCGCGGCGGCGGGCAGGTCGCTTTTTGAGCCGGGCAACCTCGCCAGCGGCGGTTTTGATCTCTGTTCCCACAGCAGTCTCCAACCCTCTATTCCATACAATCGTCCGTGGCGCACTTATGCAGCGCACGAAGATTAGCGATGCGCTGGATCAATTCGTTCACCAGTGATCGCGCCCAGGGCGTCTTATCCAGTCTTTCGCGCTCAGCACTTCCAATAAGTTCCTTGGTCAGCGCCTGGATGACTGCGGCGTTGTATGCCCGGTAGTCCTCGCCCTCTGGGGCCGGGATTATCTCTTTCGCGATCAGCATGGCCTCACCCTCTATTCCGCACACGGCAACCGCAACCACTTGCCTGTCCACGTCGCCGCGCTCGTGCTGGTCGGGCTGACTGGCGGAAACCCCCCACAAGGGCATGTAGGCAGGGCGCCGCCGGCCTCGATCTCATAGGTTTTTCCGCAGTGTTGGCAGTTTACTTTCATAGGTCACTCGGCCTCGTTACTGCACCACCACCTGGCGGTCGTCGCTCGGGTCGCCCTGACCGCCGCGCTCGTGGTGACATGGATTGCGCTGCCAGATTGCAGCGGCGGCAGAAAATGACTTCTGCCAGTGTGTATCGTTGTAGCAATCCTCATTTGAACAGAGGATCGCCCAACATGCGTGCTCTGGCACAATGTCATTATCCCGCGCGATCTCCGGCGTAGCTCCGCATTTCCGGCAATGTGGCAATGTGTCAGTCATAGCCTGGTTTACGCGCGTGCTCGGTCGCGCAGGACTGCGGCGGCCTGATGCTCACCAAGAGCATCCAATTCCCCCAAGATAACCCCAAGAATTTTTTCGGCCGCATCAAACTCCATTCTCCGATATTCCATAGGTGTTGGCGGCCCAAACCTCTGTTCGCCCGCCTGCTCCAAGCGGGCGGATTGACCGCTAAACATTTGGCGCACCTTATTCAGCGGCGTATCGCTGTTCATGGCGGCCAGCACTTCTTCGTCGGTCATGTGTCAGCCCTCGCTCGTTTTCTTACGCCGCTTCCTCAACCCATTCTAGGTCGGTGTTGATGTTCAAATCGGAGAAGGTCGCCCGGCAACCCTTTGGACAAGACCCAGCGGCCAGGGGACTCGATACTGCCACCCGAGCCTTCTCTTTCTCGGGCACATGCTCTGCCGTGTTGAGAACGTGGCCGCAATCGCGGCACTTTAAGATAGCTTTCCATAGGCTCATGCTGGTGCTCCCGTAGCTCCTAATCGAACATCCATTTGAGCAACTTCACCATGCTCGCCAGCCTCAACTCTTTGCCTTGCTCAAGTCGGCAGAGCTGTGATGCGCTGATGCCGATATTGCGTGCTAAGGTCCGCTGATCGATCCCCTCCGCAGCACGATAAAGCTTCAACATCTTCGCTAAGCGCATCGTCGCACCCTCTATTTTGCACCAGCCAGGGCAGCGCGCCCGGCGGCGGTGATGCGAGCTTCACCAAAATTCCCGTGCCCAGGGCGGCAAGGCTTTTTCTCGATCAACCCCATAGACATCAGGGCGGCGGTTGTCCGCTTGTTCACTAGCCTCTCGTCGCCGAATTTATAGTGACCAGCACCCGTCATATGTTCGAGGGGATCACCGTCTACCAATCGTCGGAGAACCTCGATTTGAGCCGCGCTTAATCGCATCGTTCCAGCCTCGTCATTGCATCGTCTCATCTGTCTCGCCCCTCTGTCGTTGCAGCATTTCCAGATTTGCTTCCGCCGCGCCTAGAACGCGATGGGCTCCCAACATACACACCAGCGTGTCCAACTCCTTATTCAGTCTGACAACATGTCTGCGAGCCAGTCATCGATCGGCAGCCCCATGGCCTGATCGATCCGAGCGTCGATCATGAGGCTCGCCATGCTCTGCTCGCGCTCTGGCTGGCGTTCCGGCCGTTGGTGCCCCTTGGCCTTGGCATGAGACCGCAGGGTGTCGATATCCCTGAACTTCTTGCTGCATGTTTGGCACTGTTCCATGGATGGCATACCCTCCCTATCGCACGGGTTTCCAAATCGAAAAGTTCATCGGTCCTAAACCGAAGGTGATGTAGCGAGCAGCAGGCTTATCGTTGAAACTGGGCCACCAACCGCGCTCGACATACCACCACAACCAGACGTGCCATCACCAAGTCCAGAACAGATCAACCTTCATGGCTCACTCGGCCTCTATTTCGTGACCGCGCGCTGCCACAGTTCGACCGTGTTTTGGATTATCTCCAAGTCCTCGACCCGTACCTCGAACAGGCTACGAATCCACGGCCCGTTTAGTTCGGCCTCGTGCGTTCGACGCAGATCTCGAAGGGTCTCACAGATATCGGCGAATACTTCCTGGCCTCCGAGCCGAACACAGCGCGTAGTGGCATCAGCCATTTTCGCATCCAGGGCTTCGTCGTGGCCCGCCAGCGTGGGGTTACCTACCAAGATCGTAAGTAAGAGAAGCAACAAGAATATCTTCATTGTGGAATCTCCAGTGTGGGGGGGTGTCGATTGAGGTGAAAATGTCAAGTTTTCTCTCTTTCTATATCTTCCGATCTTAACACACTACCCTCAAAACAGTTCTGACAATTCACCGCATCTTCAGGAACTATAAGTCTCTCCCTCGGAAGAGTGTCAAAAAGAGAGGACCATTTTTTTATCTTCTTGTGATGGCGGTCGTACCGTCCGAGTATGTTTGTATTCGGATGTGCGTAAGTTGTGTGACAGTTTTTACAGACTGTTTCAACTATACATAAGACAAGAGCGTCGGGGATTTCCTCTACGTTCCTTCTAGGGACAGGTGCTTGAGGGAGGTTTTTTGGTTTCTCTGTTAGTAGGTCGAGGATGGAAGAGGTGATTGAGGGGTTAGTCATGAGATTTTCACCACCCTAACACTCGATGAGCAATCCATAGCTTAGGTTCAACCAGCGCCACCCAAGTCCAGAGATTGAAAAGTTTTAGTGTCCCAAACCCGCCTAGGCTGATACCAAATACACCAACTCCAGCGATCACCCAACACAGGAAAGTTGGCATAAAAAATTCAGTATTGTCTCGATCACTTTCTGGCAGTGAAGCACGGTACTTAAAGGTGAGTGGGATACCAAACTTGAATAATGCTACTATCAAAGCGGTCCCAATAGCAGCATGTATTAATGTTGATCCTGCACTGACACGAACTACGGTAAGCCCAGCGTCAACAACTTCTGGTCCATACTTTTCTGCAACCTCTGCTAACATAGCAGTAAGTTTATCCATGTTGTCTAAAGTCTTGTCGATGATTTCGACTGCCTTTTCTTCGAGTTTTTCACTCATCTTTCTGTTCCTTCTGGTTTTGTAGGACTATGTTTCATCATCATCTTGGCCAGCGGGTTCATCCTAACATACAACTTTGCTGGGGACTCTCTCGCTGCATGAGGAGGCTCGACAATAAGTGTAATATCCCTTGCGATATTGGAAAGTCTCGCTGCATAGGGGTCTTCAATTGCAGCAGTAGCTAGTGCCTTAAAAAACCTATGTAAGTCATGTCGAGAGTATACAGCTTCAGCATATGTCCCATCTAATACCAAATCTTCACCTTTAGTGGTGAAGTCTTCAAGAACCTTGAAATAAAGCTCAGGATAATCACGGAAGGTTTTCTTTGCCATTTAGTTTCCCTCGTAGGTTAGGAGGAGGATTGCTGCTGCGAGGAGGGAAAGTCCTATGACTATTCCAAGAAATGCTCCTAGTAGACCTTTAATTATAGGATGTTCTTTTTTTTGTTCTTCTTCATCTTCTTCTGTTAGAGCGTAGAGTGGTTGGACTTTTTGCTTCTTTTTCATGGAGGAGAGACCTTAACTCATAGAAGTCTGTTGAGAATTCCATGGTAAAGAACTGCTTCAGGATCAAGTAGCCTCGCCCAAGGGTTTCCGAGAGAGGCTACTAATGAAAAAAGGAGGAACAAGGGGACACTCGTGAACATTCCAAATATTACAAGATCCTCATTTTTCCTATTCACCCCAACCATAAGTATTATTAAGGCTATTACGAACAGTAGAATAAAGGTGGACGCAAACACAACTTGAACGACCCCATCCAAGTAAATGGCCCGGGTAGCCCCTTCAATAATTTCAGGTGCTTGCTTAAATCCAGCTTCTTGTAACTTCTCAATCAAAGAAGCAAGTTGCTCGTCAGTCTTTTCCATCATCGTCTCCTGTAAGTTAAAAGAGATCATCAAGTATGGTATCTGGAGCAGTTCTTCCCTTGATGAAGGGGGAGCCTGGAGTTTGTGCTACGTTGTCGAGGGCAGTAATAAGAGCCAGTTCAGGATTATCTGCGATACCAAACTCCCACGCCTTCTCATCATCACAGACATTTGCTTGCCAAGTTCCATCTCGAAGCTCGAAGAGGTTGAGTACTCGGAAACCAGCATCGTGGATAGAGAAGATTGCGCTTTCGATGGTCATCTTTGTACTATCTTTACAGTTTGTCCAATTCTCACAGGGCATACTTTAGTTATTTTTGCAGTTGGAGGATTTACCCAGTTTCTGTAACCTTTTTCCAATGATATGTATAAGAGTTTGTTCACAGAACTAGAGTGTCCTGCAAACATATACACCACATGTCCAGCAGGTTTACTGAACATCTGTCCTTCTACCAAATCCGAAAGATTGCATATTTCTGGATTTTCGAGAGTCACTTCGTTATCTCGTTTCATCATCCCATCTCCTCGATATCACTAATCGTCATTGGACTAGGCAGTCCGTTCTTTGATATACTTTCTGCTTTCTTCTTCATCATGTTGAATATTTCCTGCCAAGCTGCCATTGCAATTTCACTTGTCCCTTTTGGAAGCTTATCAGCTATCTGGTTAAGTTTCTGAATCATGAGTTCGATAACTCGATCTTCCTTGTTTGGAAGGGAATAAGCCCACTCCCTTGCTTCGTTCAGTATTTTCTCCCCCGAAGTTCTTCCTCCATCGAAAGATTTCTCCCTGTGCCAGTAAGCGTCGTCAGCTTGCCATGCTTCTTTAGCTTCAACAGTTATTCTAATTTCATCTCCTATCCAATTTATGTGAGCATAGACTTCACCACTGATATCTTTACTTTCAACAATTTCTTGAATGCTTCTCAACTCGTCATAGAATTCCTCGACGTTCATTTTCCTTCCTCCATCCTTTTAGGTTCTTCGTGTGGCCCCTTCTTGTATCCATTGAAAAGACCAACCAAACACTGGATAGTATAATCAAGTGCATTGTCCCTTCTATCTGGTTTAGTTATCGACAGAATTGTAGAAGCTAGAGACGTTGCATGAAATCGTACAGCAGCGTTAAAAACATCTTCTATAGGTGTGTCCCTCGAAAGCTCGTCTGCTGCCCAGTTAGGCAGTACCATACCTACTTCCTTCGTAAGACGACCAATAGCTGCATCTTCTGGATCATCAGAGGCAGCCATCTCATTAGCTTTCAGGTAAAAGTTCACTTCGGGATCAATCATGTTTTTCCTCCTACTTTCTCACCGTTCTAACTTTCACCGAGTATCTTCTAAGTAAACTGTCTTCAAGTATTGTTTTAATATGATCCCTTAACTCTTTATTCTCCCAATCAGATTGTGCTTCGGCAAGTATCTCAACCTCAAACGTCCTCCAATTTCCTCTTCTTATTTTCCTCAACCTGCTGAGTATTTTATTATACTCGAAGTTAGGAACAGCATCACCCGCGAGGACTTTCCTCTGAGCAGTTATCAATTCTTGATAAGCTTTCTTCTCTTCCGTAACTTGTTGCTTCCGAGTCTTGAGCCGAGGACTCATGAAAGTTCCTCTGTTACGTCTTCTCGTACAGCTTTGGCTGCTTCCAAGGCTGCTTTTAAACCTGGTAATTCGTTGGATGGAGCTATTTTCAACAACTGTTGAAACGTAAATATTAAAGCTTCTAGAGCTTCTAATCCTGTCACTCTGACCTCCTACCTGTCTGCATGAGAGATAACCTCTTCATAACTATCACAAACCCCATTTATCACTAGACAATAAACTCGTTGGACGAAGAAAGGGTTTGCCTTTGCTCGTTCCGACTTCGCTGCGTGTTTCGAGCAGTCGAATGCGAGACTTCTACGGGTCTCGTGGAGTTTATGTAAGGTGTCAGATGCTGCGGTCATTGATGTTTCTACCCTTCAACTTGAATAATCATATGAGCTATGCCGAAGCAAAAAACTGCCACACCAAGATTAATGGCTCCATTTGTTGATCCAACTGCCCAGTAATAGACATTTACTCCTGCAAGGGCATAGTTCACAGCTGCGATAAAAACTGACATTTCAGCCTCCTATTGTCTGGTTTCTGGGATAGCAGACGCTTCAAGTATCTTGACCTTGTGCTCCCCACACCATTCACTTATCTTCACCGCAGGAAAGATACTTGCTGGTTGAGGCCCTTGTGGAGAGTTGATTATTAGAAGTGCTGGTGGATAACGATGACAAGTGCCTTGACCAGTGTTTCGATCTTGTATGTGTTGGATGAAGTGTTTGCAGGTTAAGCATCGATTGGAGGGGGAGGTCATGGAAGAGTCCTTCCGCCAAGTTCATTTTCTATCAAGTTTATATTCTCATCAATCCTCGCGAGAGTGTCACTTATTTCTCGGAGGAAATTGGCGATGAGAAGTAATGCGAACCTTGATGGGTCAGATGTTTGCGAGATAGGGAGGCCTTCTAACCTTCCAAACTCATTAACGAGGTGGACTCTTGCTTCTGTGTTAAGTTTTTCCATCACGGTTCCCCCCCACAAGCTGCTGCAACTTCACTTTCTGCATCTTCAGGGTTGAGGCCATAATGAGAGATGAGTATGTGGATTGTTGCCCCCTTCAAATAATAAAGTTCTTGTCCATCAGCAGTGATTGCGTTGAGGTGTAACTCCTCAAGCAACTGCTCCATCTCCATCATGTAAAGGGCTTCACTCATCCTTCCCTCCACGAGGTTTCGTCACCTTTATCTTGTTGATGAGTTCAGGCTTTGCCCAATCTTCGAACATGAGTTTAACCCCTCCCTCAATCTCTGTCCGTATGTTCTGAGGACCTATGAGTTTGACGAGGATTTCAGGAATTTGTACAGTGTAGTTTGTGGACATGGATTTAACCTCCTATGATACCAACTGTCCAAAGGGAGAAAAGAATGATGGTGGAGATAATTGTCCAATGAAACATGACTTATCCCACATATTGTTTCAACACTTCGATAAGAGTATTTCTGGTAAATTCTTGTATCCCTGGATTTGTGCCTTCACGGTTTCCTGCGATGTTTATGATCTTAGGATTTATTATTGACATTTCTGTGTGCAAGGAGAATTTATATCTTTCTATTTCATTACTATCAGTTAACGGATAGTCAAATATCATAAAGAACTTTCCAAGTTCATTGCAGTATTTTCTTGTCAGTTTCGATCCTGGAGAGTGAATGTTACCAAAGCAGATTGTCATATCAGATGTAAACACATTCGTCCTCGTTCTTGGAGGATATCCCCAAGCAGAATGCTCTACCAGATCAAACCTCTTTGCAAGGTCTGGTCGAGGACCATTCTCAGTCCTGAAACCTTTCGGTATGAAACCTCCTGTTAGGATACCAAGTGCCTCCGCAGCTTCAAGTCCACCTTGGTCTGCACCAGTTTGTCCACCGGAGATTATCTTTTGGAGGTTCATTTCAGGTCACCTGAAAGACAAGAGCGTGGGGCGCGTCAGTGGAGGCACCCTCGCAGCCCACTCGACCGGCAGCACAACGGTCTCGGACGCTCTCTGGGGCAGGAGCAGTAGCGGACAACACTCCTGCCTGTTGGAAAAATGGTGGGACCTGGCTGCATCTGCCAGGAAGGTGTCCTATGTATCCCACCTTTAAGGGTGATGAAACTGGCTCTAGAGTAGGCATCCGTTGACCCCAAATTCACCACACGGACCTCGGAGTAAGTTGTACGCCAGTACCTTCATGCTCTCAGGCTCCGTCGAGCCCAACGCTCCGAGAACAGCCCTTTCGAAGTCACTAATCAAAGGAACGATTGAGTTTCGCACGTCTCTACGCTGGCGTACGCCCATAGAGAAGGATTGGTTCACTTCTTCAAGTTCCTGCTACCAAGAACTCGATAAGCGAGTGGGTTGAAACGAGAATTATTCTTATTATCATCGACTATTCTCTGTCGACCTTTTTGTCGCGCCTCAAGTTTCTTCTGAACTTTCTTTCCGAGTTTCATGAGAGTTCCTCCACGTTCTCCATCCTACCCCAACACGATAGCATAAAACAACCGAGTAGTCAAGCCTATTTTCCCAATTACCCTATTTTTACTATCGTGTTGAGGGGTGTCTTGCTAGTAACTTCTCACCACTCAATCTTGAGCGTAAGATGTTCCGGTGCGGTATCTCCAAATAATTTCTTCTTGACGTAAATGGAACCTACAGCCGCTTCAACCTTCGGAAGATGTTCACCTTTCTCATCAAGCTCTGCGAAACGGAAAGTCCGCTTAGTAACGTGTCCATCGTGCTGGAAGTGGAGTTCTTTACTTGACATGGGAGTTCCTTTCAAACCTTCATGGAGGGGTCAAGTTCACAAGAAATTGTATACCCCATCACACCATCTGCCTCGGTAGCGTTCCCAAGCGCTCTCCCGGTTTTGGTACATTCAGCTATCGAGTTGAACGGTTCAACTATAAGAGTTTCATGGTGGGGGTATGGTTCAGACCATAGTATGTATAAGATTAAGATGTATTGCATGGGAGGTTACTCCAAACACGTTACACTGTCTGCTAGGGCGGTGTGGGAAGGGAGTTCATCTAAACGAAGGGAATGAGAATTATCCCATACTTTTTTTGTTTTGGAAGGAACGTATAAACATTTCAACACTTTTGAAATATCCCCCCCTACAAATTTCAACGCGGCTTTTCTGGTTTTGAATACACATAAAGGTCCACAGGTATGTGTAGGGATTATTTTCCTTCTCTTTGGGTAACTTCTCGCTCCGTAGTATCCAAACATTACAGAGCTTTTCCTGTATGGACCAACCACTTTCCACCCAACCTTCTGCTTCACAGTCATATTATCCCCTCCTTATACGCGAAAGCCATAGCAGTTTTCTTTCGTGAGTCGTGCCAAGTGTAACGACACTTGTTACAACAGAACACCTTGTCGTTTCTTACCCTTGGGAAAGGTTTGGAGCAGTTTCGACAAGGGGTGATGGGGAACTCAGTTAGGGGTTTGGTCATGATCTTTGACCGAGTAGACTTAAACGCTTTATTTCAACTAGCAAGTCATCAGTCCAAGCTCTCCAAAATTCCACATCATTCCAACAGTCATCACAGTATGGTCCCAATTCTACACCATCCGTGTATAAACTGTCTTCACCTTGTCCAGCCCTTCCAGTTGGGTCGTCGCAATTACAACAATACTCAAGTTCTTTCTCCATAACTATTCCTCCGCCCTTTCACAAGCTTCAGTAAACAACTTATAAACAAATTGTGGGCCAAGAATTAATTCAAGAGTCTTAAAATCAACTTCCTTAAATTCTTCCCCATCTCCATCATCTCCATTGTGAGAAATCTCAACTCCCACAATCTCGAATTCTGGCCCTTCTGTTGGTGAGTCATAAGTTTGGGGGGAGCCAGAAGCAGTCACTTTAAGAATAAACTCTATAACAAGTTCATTGTAAGAATCTTCGTAACCTATAAGTTCAAGGGAGACTTTAGCTGTATGTGTTGGTGATCCAATCATGAGTCTGTGTCCTCCGGGCCGGGCGGGGCGGGCTCGACTAAGCCACCATGCTTCTCAATCACCTCGATAACCACAGAGATTGGAACGTAGCCATAAACGGTATCTGTCGGGTCTCCACCGTCCTGATACTCGTCAAGCAGCGGCTCATGCGTGGTGGGGTAGCCGCATTCGACAGCCGTATATTTCTCGGCAAAGTCATCCCTTGGACGACTGTAGGCTCCTCGGTGGCCCTGGACGCTAATCGAAAACCCGTCCGCGCAATTCATCGCCGGAAAGATTTTGCTTACCGAGTAGTCCTTATAACCCCACATACCGCCAAGCATGCCGTCGAACTCAAACTTATCCTGATCCAGCGGTTCTGGGTAGAATTGTCGGAAATAAGCATTAACGATATCACGTTTGCCTGTTGCGTCGCTCATGTCCCGTCCTCCTGGGCGTGCCGGTCGAGGGCGTCTAGAGTGGCGAGAACTTGTTGGGAAGGAATGTCGCCACCTTTGGCGAGCCCTCTGACCCAGTGGATAACCTCATCCTTAGTCCTGGCCCGCACCAACGCTTTGGCTGGCGTGGCGGCGAGGACGGTGCGGGCTACAGACACAGCTTGGGTAAATGACGACGCTTCAGACTTGGGCGCGAGTGAATCCACTAGACCTAGCCGGTATGCTTCGCTCATTTCTCGTTCGCACACCTTCAGCGCCCCCGTCAGCTCGGTCGCGTGGATCTCGGCGAGCGCCCTTAATCTAATTTGCTCATTTTCTAGCTGGACGGCATCACCGACAGCCCTTTCAAGCTCCGCGATGCGCTGTAGCTGTGCGGACATAAGACTTCCCGCCGCACCTCCTACCGTTTGATAGCTGGTTAATTGCGTCTCAAGCTCCGCCACGCGCTCCCGCAGGGCCTCGACTGCGGCGATGAGGGCAGCCACGTCCCTTGCCGCGATGAGGTTAGATACATCCCCTCCGTCCTGTTGGCCCCAAAGGCGCTGTTTTAAGGCGCCCAAATCAATCGCCCCCTGGTCCGCCTTCGCCGAGGCTTCGGTGGATGGGTTGGTCATGGCAGGCCCAGCTTTCCCGATAAGAGCGTGAGCTTCCGTGGGGGCAATCTTGCAAATTGGGCATTCGCATTGGTGCCCGGTTTCGTCACCACAGCACCTATGTTCCCAAGGCGAGCGCACAGCGCAGCCTGAGCAAAGATAGGGTTCGGGTGGGGCGGTCATGGCGTGGGCGCTCCTGCTTCGATCCACCGCAACACCACTGCCACCAGTACCCATGCGAGCAATCCGCACATGACGAGCACACCCAAGCCGCGCCAATCGAGCCAGTCCCAATCGTTGTCTTCAGGGCGAGGCGGACGTGGGGTCATGACTCGCCCCCTTCCGTCGCGCGGCCGTGGATCTTGAGGGTGGCGTATGTGTTAAGCATGAACAACCTCCATTATCTCGGCTTGGCGCAATTCCTGTGCGCGGTCGAACATGGCGTAGGTGGTTGGTTGATCCGTGTTGTTATTCAAATAAGGCGCGGCTTCGTAACCGGATTCTGCTGCTGCTAAATCCAGATATCTTGCCGGGGCACTTCCAAAAGCTTGGCATCCGACAGCCCGTAGCGCACCGAGAGCACAGAATTTCACCGCATCTGATGAAGTGGCGTTAACTGATTTGCCCAAATGGTTTTGTGCAAAGTCGCCAACACACCAATTCTCCGGGTCGCGTATCCGCTCCTGGGCAGCGCGGAGAACACGTAGGACTTTATCTTCAGGTTCATAGAGCGTTCCATCTAAGGGCATGTCGTTCTCCAAGGTTAAGAAAAATCAAAACTCAGATATATCAATATCGACAACATATCCGAAGTTTTCCAGCACAGACCGCACAGTTTGTAAGGCAGGCTCAGTGTTTCTACTGATCCTGTTTGCATGGTTAACAAGGGCTTCTGTCTCTATTGCTGCTGTTTTTCTCGGGATTGTGTCATGTTGCGTTTTTGACAGTTTAACCGTTAACACATATTTCAACATAGTTTTCCTCCAATGAAACATTCTCCCACGATCATACTAGCACAATCCGCGAATCGTGTCCACACATAATCGTAGGCCAATGTTCCTATAATCAATCCCCACCCGTGACGAACTATGGGCCAATGTATCCCATTTCATTTTGACATCTAATCCGAACGTGGACCCCCTAGAAATCCGTGCCACGACATATTCAACCATTTCCGATCCCCCCATTTCCCCCCACCAAACGACCGACCCTGCCCACCCGTATTTCCCTGAAATAGCACTTTTTCTGTCCCGACCCCCCGACCCTCCCCGTAGGTCGATTTTTGGGTAAAAAGAAGAGAGTAGGATTTCTTTCTCTTTGAGACTTTCTGAGATAATATATATATATTAGTATAAGTAAGAAGGAGAAAGTTTCTGTCTTACTTTTCACTAAAAAACTAACCCACGGCGGGGGGTGGGGGGTGCTAGACAGGGAGAATCGTAATAGTCGTAATAATGGGATAATAGGGTGGGCAGGGACCATCAACTTCTCACAAAAAAGAGGCGAGATTTCTCTCGCCCCAAGTCTCAGGGAGGTTAGTTTTAGAGTTCAAAGTCGTCGGCAGCGCCTTCAGCCTCTTTACCCGCTGCCTTCGCCTTGTCTTCAGCCCTCTTCGCGTTGATGTCAGCAATCGCAGCCTTGACCCTCGGGTTCTTTCGCAGACCTTTCTTCGTTTCATCATCGAGGTCGGCAAGTTTCGCAGCCACTTCATCAACGTCGAGGCCCTTGACCTGTGCGATGGCCTCAGCAAGAACTGTCCTACGACTGCCACCCCCACCTTCACCACGCGAGGTCCATTCGCCGGCGAGGAGTTGCTTCCAAGTCGTCTCCATGGCTAGCATGGGGGATTCTAACTTCGGGTCTGCAGCACTGTCACCGACTTTTGCGTTCACTGCGTGGAAGAGAAGGCGTTGGGCAACTGTTGGCAGTTTCTCGTACTTTGGAGCGACCTCTCCTACGTTACAAACGAGTTGGCTTCCATCAGCTAGGACGGTGAAGGTGACTGTCCCTTCCTCTACGTTGATCTTTCTGTCGATACGTTTCTGAGCCATTTTGGTTCCTTTCAAATGGCAGGTTTAGGGAGGATTCCCTAGAGTCTGTTTCCGTTAACTACCTCGGAAACCATATAAGCACTTCCGTCTATAAAAGCGCGGATTTGTTCTCGTTGTTCAGGGCTCCAAGCATGTTCAATTTCACTGTCTGGATCTTCGATGTCAAGTATCAGTTTTCCCAGTTCGTTGTTCATCTTTGCCAACAAATCTGGGTGACTACACAGAGCCGTACAGATAGTCTCAGCTATGTAAGCGTAGTCGATTGTATCCATGTCTCGTCCCTCCATTCAATGTTCCATTAAATCACAATTCCGAGCCACCGTCAAGAAGAAACGCCTCGATGGTGTATTCCACAGTCCTCATGTGTGGAACATGCTATCGCGACGGCAATCTACACAATAGTATTGTGGAATGAGGGAGCTACCTGCTCTAACCATTTCAAGTTGCATAAGGCAGGTCTACCTCAAATCCTGGATGGAACAAGTTCTCGGCAATCGCTCTAGCTATCGGCTCATTTTGCTTTTGCCCAGTACAAGACACCTCATACCATTCCGTTTCATGGTCAACTCCTGGAACGGCGTCCACATAAACGCACCAGCCATCAATCCTTCTGCAGAGGACAGCTAGTACTTTACTCCCTAACTGGGTGTAGATTTTTTGTCCAGGGTTCATTTGTGAGAGTTTCATCTTAACCTCCTTTCACCTTTGCAACAACTGCACGAGCCCGTCCTGTAAGTGGGATGCGATGGTTTTTAGCGGACTCAACCAGTTCTTCCACCACCTCCAACAACTCTGGTGCTGCAGCTATTAGTCTTGCGTTTGCTTTTTGTTCCTCGACTGGTGTAACAAGGTGTCGCATACCCGCCACAGGCTGGAAAAATTGGGTTTTGTTACCTTCTCCTCCAACGATGTCAGTAATTGGTCCCCAACCACAACGACCAATCGAGCACCAAAACTCTCCATCAACGTGTTGTTGCTCATGAACTTCCCAAGGCCCAGGTGTATGTTCCATCTCACATCTCCTCCTAATCACAAGTTGCCTCTGGCAGTTCATAGTCATAGAATAACTTCGATGCAAAAACCGCTGGCCATATAAGCGCAATAGCAGCCATTTCTACAGGATCATAGTCCTGCACCTTTCTACACTTCTCCGAACTCCAACCATGAACCATACCTACCATAATGGCTCCAGCTGCTATATAAACTGTGAACGAGTTCATGTTCCATCCTCCATTGCATCAATCACCGCCTCATCCTCCGACTCAAACGGCCCAAGTGGTTCACCATCAGGCAAGCACCCTGGAAAACATGACCACCAGTAAAACTCCCCGAGGTAGTTAAACCACACCTCAAATGAGCCGTAAGGTGTTCCTCCTTCATCTCGGAATTGGTGGTACATTATTTTTCCTCCAAGTACTTTTTGATCCTCTCCAAATCCGCAATGATCTTATTGATCCAGTGTTTAGCCACAGGGGCCTCACCTCTATCGAGAGCTTGGATCAGGTCAATTTGATCACTCAGAATGGTACGCAGTATTGGATTCACTTTGTAACTGTTCATCACCCTTCCTCCATCCCACAATCCTTCAAGAAACTCTCTTTCTCGAAGTTTGGGTTGTCTTTCTCGAACAGGTCAGCAAACCGTTCTGCGACCCATTTCATGTCGAGTGATAATTCAACGTAAGGGCCTTCCATATATTCATGACAGGTGTCTAACTCCTCTGCAATCGCCTGATAATGTCTTCCTTCAAACATTCCCATTTTCTCCTCCATTGTTACAAGGTCCAGCCGCCGTAGGTGGACAGTGGCTACTCCTCCGATTACGATGTATTCGGTATTGTTGCTCCTAAAACCCACCACAAGTATTCAATCCCGTCTGCACCATCTCGCAGAGCACGAGCAATCGCATCAGGACTCCCGACGAAATCCGTGACGGTTTCCATGTAGTCTGCGTGCTCACGCATTAGTTTTGGTAAATCTGTGTTTGGTTGTTTCATGTTCTGCTCCCTCCCCTTCTCTCTGCATCATGTGCAGCGCTCCATTTCCCATAGCTGGCCAGCATAACAGCCTCCTCATTCGCCCAGGGACCGGAAAGGGAGTCAACCAGCAACCTATCCACTAGTCCCTCTGGCTCTAGCCACCAGCCATGTTCATCCTGGTATATCTTCATAATCTTTTCCACTTCTGACGACTTCTCCCTCTTTCCAGATTTGCCAATCTTCAAGAGGGTATTTTTCTACACAATCTAACGCTTCAGAAAGTGTTTCAAACCACCCAAGACAGTGATGAGTTGTTATGACTATGGCTTGAAATGGTCTATGAGGCATGATTCCCTCCTCCAGCCGCCTCTTGGTGGCCAGTTGTTTACACCTTCACCCTCCTCTAAGTGTGAGTATAACCATCCAGCTCTATTCCGTAGAACATTCCCCTCCACGTTATCCCGATATAGTCTCCGAGATACCAATAACACTGCCGGCGGAACGAGAGATAACTGGCTTTCGTATCTGTCCTCGCCCACAGTTTATACATGGCCTCTCTTTGCTCTCTCGTAGTAACACGCATGAAAACCTCCTCCATCTTTCCAAACCGTGCCAGTTTCCTAGCACCAGACAAATTTTCAAACCAATCACTAACACCAGCAAATTTCTAACCGGCGCAACATCATAGTTCCCTCCAAACCCGAGTCCGCAATCTTGCTATCATGTGTGCCACCAGCACGAATAGGGAGCCAGGTTTCCTCGACTTCCTTTAGTATTAATCTATCGACAATTCCCATTGACGTATCCAGCAGCTTGCATCTCCATCATTCGGGTTTTCTATCCAATACCAACACTCCGCACGCAAGAACTCAAACACTCCTGCGGCTTTAGTATCCCTTACCAGAGCCGACAAGAGTTTTATAGCGTCAGTACCTTCTCCCTGAATTGCGTTAACTTTCCCGTCAGGATATATAACATTAAGTTTGTATGTCATAACTTCCTCTACCAAATGTCACCACGAAAAGGGAGGATCACTCCTCCCCAATCGTGGTATCATGTAGCTATAGCGCAAACTCAACCTCTGCATCTTCCCCCGAGTCGATCGCCGCAACCATGGCGTCAAGCCGTTCCTGCTTGATTTCCGCCACGAATTTCTTATTGATCTTATCCGCCATCGCCTCGGCTTTCTTATCGTCGTCGTATCCATCCCAGGCTTTCAGCGCCGCCGCGTCATCAACCCCAAACCGCCGCGCAAGGGCTTTCACGATCAACGAGACCTTACTCCCCGTCCCCGGCATGACGCCCGCGACCAAATCCGAAAAGTTATTCCCGATCTTTTCAATCTTCTCCCTCGCCGTTCCCTTGTTCGCAGCATCAGCAACAATCTGCTTTGCCCCGTTCCCAGCCGCATACCGCTCATGCGGGACCATTTTCCCCCACGTTGAAAAGACCTTTTCCAGTTCCATATTCGAGGACCTCA
>SDBT01003953.1_pt1 | contig 25382 bp, 22 predicted proteins | sample 2277101 | NCBI WGS metagenome assembly SDBT01 (sample SAMN10404973, study PRJNA504765) | marine sediment metagenome | isolation source: marine sediment core GS10_PC15, 103 cmbsf | place: Arctic Ocean: Southern Knipovich Ridge | collected 2010 | reverse complement strand
TGGATCTTCTCGACAAAGTTGAAATCATAGAATGGCTAATGGAGCGGATTCGTGAAAAGGTGTTTACCCTGAGAAGGTACGACCAGGCCACTGTTTTCGTCGAACCATCGTTGTAGTACTAACGAACGTTTGCCAAGTTTGGCTTCGAAGTTCATAATATTGAATCTGATCTAACTTTGAATGATGAACTACAAGCAACGCTGACATTTTTGCAGCACCAAAACTTTCAGGTTGTAGTTGTCGACTCATACAAATTTGACGAAGATTATTTATTGGCATTATGTCAAGCTGGGTACTGGGTAGTTCTCATTGATGATCTGGCCACAATGTCCTTTCCGTGTCATGATGTGGAGGCCGCGGCGATGCAACTTGGAGATGGACGAGTGCAACTCATTCACTCGCCAACTTCAGTCTGTGATCTGATGTTAGACTGTGATCTTGCGATTTCTGGCGGTGGACAGACGCTGTATGAATTAGCGGCAACTGGCACACTTGCCGTCGCCATAAAGCTGGCTGAGAACCAAGAAAAGAACGTCGCTTGCATGGATGGGATGGGAATGATAAAACGGGTGGACTTGGAGAATACCTCTATGTTCGCCGATAGTTTGGTGGAAGCGTTACGTTTAGTTATGGAGAATTCAAACCTTAGAAGGGAAATGAGTATTATAGGGAGAAAGAAGGTAGATGGATTGGGAGCGAAACGTGTTGCCAGTATCATTACGTCAAGAGTCAGAGATATTGAGTTCGGAAGGTTCTCAAACTGAAAGGCAATTCAGGTTATGAAGGAAACAGTCGTGTTCGTTAGATATGTTGATCAGGTGTCTTTTTTGCTAGAACAACATCCTGACCTTTTGAATCATTCCCGCTTGATATCGTCTGATTTCTATGTGTCAGTTGCTTTGGATGATTTGGGAATAGATCATGAGGAAATGTATCAGTATATTGACATCAGCAGGTTTCACGAACTCAGCACTGAGGCAGATTACCTTTCTGACAACTGGTACCAGGAGCTTGATGTGTTCAACAGTGATGAGTACTTCCACATAGCTCATAATGACCGGTATGCCTGGAGGTACGCTTTCCGTGATATGCTGGTCGCTCGCGAGCTATTCAGATGTGTAATCGATGGCTCAGTAAAGAAGATTGTAGTTTTCAGACATGGGCAGGATGGTGGGAGAGTCTCAATCTCTGGCTCCCCAAGCGACGTACCTGATGCCGTGTGGCATTACTTGGCGGAACGAGTTGGTCTTCATGTGGATGTCACTCAATTCGCTCCCATATCTCAGGAAGGGCTGCTACGAAGTTTGTTCAGCCAGCTACATCTACTTGGCTTTGCGCGGACAATGAAACGGCACTTTATGGCGTGTATGGCACAGTTTCAGAAATCGGCATCTTCTCCACATTTGGATCTGGACTTGGGTTCGCGGAATCCTCTCCTCTTCGTTGTGACGTTTGGCGAACTGGACAGATATGCTCCTATTTGTGACAGCTTGGGGAATACGCTGGGCGAGCAATTCTTACCAGTTACGACGGGGAGCAGCAAGATAGTAGGAAAAGTAGGATTCCTGTCAATTATGGAGATGCTTGGCTCAGAGAGTGTTAATTGTGTTTCTGGTAAACCATCTCCAGATTGGGCAGCCCTTTCTCTCGCGGACAAATATCCAGAAATGTTTCGCAATCCCTACATGCAATTCCAATTTGAGCACTTTTTGACGAAACGTTGGCCATATTTGTACTCATTCACACAGAGATTGCACAGGCTTCTGAGTATCATCAGGCCCAAATGTGTAATAGCAACAGATTTGCCTTGCAGCGGTCAACCCAAAACCCTGTTTGTTGAAGCAGCAAGACGATTAGGTATTCCAACGCTATCAATTCCTCACTCTGTGAATTTGGGAGAAACATGGGGCAGAGTTCAAGCTGATGGCGCTATAATGTGGACATATGATCATTCTTCAACTCTACTAAAGGAAGACTTGGATAATCGGCAACTCTTTGTTCTCGGTGTGCCGGAATCGATTCTGTTCAGTTCATATCCTTCGGAAGATGATAGTAACTGCGAAGTTTCTGAAAATGCTGGCAAAACCATTCTGATTCTCTCAGTCGCAGCCGGGCCTGAATTGCTTCCATACTTTGATCTTGGGGCGTACCTGCGAACTGTTCATGCTTTGGTTAACATACCTGAAGACATGCGAGGGCTTATTCAGGTTATCTGGAAATGTCATCCTGGCTTTGATTATGCTGCGTTATATAAAAAACTCATTGCTGAGTATTGTGTCGATGAGGATATCTTACTCTGTGCCTCTGGATCTTTGAAGGATTACGTCATGCACTCCGATTTGGTTGTTCTCACAAATCTTACTTCGGCTTACCTGGCTCCTCTTCTATTGGGCAAACCGATGATATTCTTGAATACCTCTGGTATGGAGCAGCGAATATCGTATCTTGTAAGGCACAATGGTCCATCTATTGTCAGTGACATAGATCATATATGGCCTACGCTCAGGCAGGCTTTATCTGATTCTGAATTTCGAGCCTCTATAATCCGTGACAATCAGAACATTCTCGATGCACTTGTTCCTCAATCTCGTTTGCTTTCGAATGAAGAAGCGGCCAAAGCCATAATACAGGCAGTTGAATCGTTTACGGGCAATCCTGAATTGAAACACTAAGGGCATTACTCAGAAGGCAGGGGTGCTTTGCGGACATTGATCTCTCAAATGCGAACCGTTATTTTACGAGCGTTGTGGCGTCTTAGAAACTACATGAAGATAACACCAACATCGGATCAGGAGGCTTACTATCGTCTCTGTCTGTCTTTGTCTTCGATGCCTCGCTACCAATCGGGTTCGGTTTCTCTACCATTCGGTCGGTTGTGTTTTGTAGATGCCTTGTCTCTCAAGTATCAATTCTTAGGGATTTTTCTACAGCGTAGTTACGACTTCGAGATAGACCGCCCCAGCCCCCTTATTCTCGATTGTGGTGGCAACATCGGGTTAAGTGTAATTCGCTTCAAACTACGTTGTCCACAAAGTCGAGTGGTTGTGTTTGAGGCCGATCCTATCATTGCCGAGGTACTACACGACAATCTAGAGAGACTTGGCTTTAAAGAGGGTGTAGAAGTTGTCCGTGCCGCAGCGTGGGTAAAAACTGGCAAGATTTCCTTCGTCCGCGATGGGGCAGATAGTGGGAGAGTGGATGAACAAAAGGGTGACAAATTGGTAGAGGCTGTGCGCTTGGCAGATTGGATCACGGAGCCTGTAGACTTGCTGAAGTTAGATATCGAAGGAGCCGAGTATGAAGTGTTCCGTGATCTCTGCGAGACGGGAAAGATTGAGTTGGTGCGCCGTATGATTTGTGAGATTCATGGTCGGTCAAAGGAAGATCGCACGCGGCTAGCTGAGATATTGTCTGCCCTAGCCAGCCGCGATTTTCGCTTTACGTTTAATTACGCCTCCTGTGCTCCTTATCTTCCGGGAGAAGCTAAGCCAACGCCATTCTCCGCCGTCCGTGACGGTAAGTTTCTGCTGCACCTGTACGCGTGGCAGGAGTCTTGAGAACAAGGGGGAGCTAGTGCCTTGAAGTCAGGGTTCCATTGAGTTGATCCCATGTCAAATGTGAGCTGTGACTAGCTATGTTTAGCCGAGTGTTTCAACTTGGTGCCCGAGGGATATGGATTTAGTGATGAGAATATATGAGGCAGACCTATGCGGATCCTTTTTGTTGCTATGGCAAACAGCATTCATACTGCATGTTGGGTGAATCAGCTTCACAAAACAGGCTGGGGTATTCACGTTTTTGACGCAATGGAGTCAACCGTGCATCCTCAGTTGAGCGGTGTTACCGCTTATACTTTCTATCGACCCGCGAAATCAGACTGTAATGTCAGGACGCTAAACGCTATCTGGCCCTTCGCTCGCGGTGCAGCTTTTGTTCGTCGGAAGTTTCCGAAGGTAGCCAGGGTGTTGTTGCCTCCAAGAGTGGAAACGTTGGCATGCCTCATTCGAAAACTGAAGCCCCACATTGTCTACTCTTTGGAAATGCAGAACGAGAGCTATCCTCTCCTTGAGGTTAAGCAGAGGCTGGGCAAGCAGTTCTCTATGCCGTGGATCTGTTCATCGTGGGGGAGCGACATCTTCTTATTTCGCAATCAGCCCGCGCCATGAAGCCTATAAGGACCTCCACCGCTTGCTTCGTCCTTTAGAAGATATAAGGCAGCAGCAGGTTTTGATAGAATTGGCACGACAGGTGAGGGCTTCCGAAGATGGACGCCCGGATCACCGAGTTCTCGGGGCTAATGAGATGAAGACGCTTGATGATAGCAGACTGGTGGAGATAGGTTCGCACACCGTGACTCACGCGGTGTTGTCTTCGCAGCCTCGGGACGTTCGGCGAGGGGAGATCGTCCGAAGCAAAGAATATCTTGAGGAGATACTAGGGCATCCGGTAAACCTTTTTCCTATCCCGATGGTGGCGCGGCGGATGTGGGAGCGGATACGATCTAACTTTCGCCGTTCCTGTTACTCGGAGGTCAGTTCTGCATTGGCTTCCCCGTTTTCTGGTCCGAGACTGGGACAGCGAGGAGTTCGCTCATTGGCTATGGAGGTGGCTTTGTGAATGAATCTCAGCATCTGCTTCGAATTCTACAGTTAAGCACTACGGACATCAGAGGAGGAGCGGCGAGGGTGGCGTGGAATCTGTTTCAAGCATATCAGCATCTAGGCCATCAGTCCTGGCTGGCGGTGGGGCACAAACTCAGCGATGCTCCAGATGTGATGATGATTCCGAACGATGAGAATCGAGACTGGTGGGCGCGGCTGTGGCTGTCTGCATGCAGGTCGCTGACGCCTTTTATCGGCAAAGTACGCGGTGCAGGACGCTTAAGTCAGCTCATGAGTTGGATCGGACAACCGACGCACTATATAAGGCGACAAAGAGGGTGGGAGGATTTTGACTTTCCGGGCACGTGGGAGCTGCTAGAGTTAACTCCATATACGCCCAACATCGTTCACTGCCATAACCTGCACGGTGGCTACTTTGACCTGCGAGCGCTTCCCTGGCTGAGCCAGCAAGTACCTGTCGTATTGACATTGCACGATGAGTGGCTTTTCAGCGGACACTGCGCCTACAAACTCCAGTGCGAACGAACGGGCTGCGGGAGATGCCCAAACTTGACGATCTATCCGGCTATCAAGAGGGATGCGACCGCTTATAACTGGCGACGCAAACGGGATATCTATGCACGAAGTCGGTTATATGTTGCCACACCTTCTCAATGGCTTATGGACGAGGCTCAAAGATCCGTTCTTGCATCAGGAATCGTGGAGGCGAAGGTAATCCCATACGGAATCGATCTGAGTATTTTCCATCCCTCTGATCGACAGACGGCTCGCGAAGCGTTGGGGCTTCCGATAGAAGCCAAAATTATCCTGTTGGTGGCAAATGGGATTCGCCACAACATCTTTAAGGACTACAAAACGATGAAAACTGCGCTCGTTCAGGTGTCTGAGCGATGGAATGGGGAGGAGATCGTGTTCTTAGCTCTTGGTGAGGATGCCCCTCCCGAATACCTGGGAAAGGCAAAGGTGCAGTTCGTCCCTTACCAGAAGGACACTGCCGTGGTCGCCAAGTTCTATCAAGCTGCAGACGTGTATATTCACGCCGCTAGGGCTGATACCTTCCCAAACACGGTGCTGGAAGCTTTGGCATGCGGCATACCGGTGGTGGCGACCGCAGTAGGGGGTATTCCGGAGCAAGTCGACGATGAGTGGACAGGATTCCTAACGCCACCTGGTGACCCGAATGCAATGGCCACTAGGATAGCACAACTGTTAAAGGATGATCATCTGCGTCTTAAATTCGGTCATCGAGCTGCCAATATAGCACGCAACCGGTTCGATTTAAACCGTCAAGCGGGGGATTACCTGAATTGGTATTATGAGATTCTGAAGACATGGAGTGAGGAACAGCATGATTAGTATATTCACCATTCCAAAGCCATTCAAAGTGTAGATAATTTAGTGAGTCTAAGAAGTGAACATCATGCAAAACATCCGTTAATAGTAATGCAGTTTGTTGTCTTTAGACATAATGAAAATGAGATGGACGCGTATGAAGAATTTTGGAAATCAAAAGGGGTGGATTCAGTAAGTTTCATAAGAATGTCTTTTATGTCAAAAGTGATGCTGGGTGGAAAACCTCGGTTGATAGAGTAAATCAGGTTGATAACGTGATAGGCGAATCTGTGGACGCGCTGACGTGTGTTTGTGAGGTGGTATTATGACTGCTTCTCTTCTGCTCTTTTTACACATTCCCAAAGCAGCTGGCACTACCCTTAAATCAGTGCTATCCCGCCAATGCTCACTTGGCGAGATACTGCATATTGACGGCAGGGATCCAAAATCTTCTATAGAAGAAATAGAAGCCCTGCCCACAGAGGACAAAATGGGGATCAAATGCGTAGCGGGGCATATGCCATTTGGGCTACATGCCTATTTTGCTCAGTCTGCAACTTACATCACCTTTCTACGCGACCCAGTAGATCGTATCATCTCGCATTACTACTATGTACGAACGTCTCCACAGCATTACCTCCACGAAGTAGTCATGTCGAAGCAAATGACTCTGATGGACTATTCAGCCAGCGACATATCGTCTGAGTTATCGAACGGCCAAACCCGGTTGATCAGCGGCTACGAAGAGCCTGAAGCCACCAAAGAAACTCTGGCTTTGGCAAAGGAAAATCTCTCGAAGCACTTCGCCTTCGTCGGGCTTACTGAGAGGTTTGACGAGTCATTGGTTCTCTTGGCTAGACAATTCGGATGGCGGAATGTCTTCTATGTAGAGCGAAATGTGACCAAAGATCGCCCACGCAGAGAAGAGATACCGGATGAAGTGTTGGCCCAAATCAGAGCCCAAAATGCCTTAGACTGGGAACTGTATATATTCGCAAAGCACATGTTGGCTGAATCAGTCTCGTCCTACGGCAAGGCGTTTGATCGGGATGTCAGGATATTCCGAGTGCTAAATAGGGCATATCAAGCTTCTTACTCCCTTTGGACTCACATACACCGCGAAAATCTGTTTCCATAAGGGGCGGGAAAGTGGATGGGAAATTGAGACAGTCTACATTGTGTAACTGGTGGTGAAAGGACGCAGCAAATGTCGGTTCCGCGAATACTTTTGCTATCAGGAGAAGCTCCGGGTGAAGTAGGCGTTGGGGCAATGTACCTGCGGGATCTTTGCCGGTATTACCCCAGGGAGAGTCTATGTTGCTTCGCCGTGAGACGACCGCACCTTGCTGTGCCTTCACCAGATTTGGATTACCTCCCAATTGCCTATGGCCCCCGACCGCGCGAGTGTGGAGTCAAGCGATTAGGGCTTACTTTTGAGAGTTTGAGTAGTTTTCCGGTGCATCAGTATATTAAGCAGGTTCGGGTGCCGGCTCTGATAGCGCAAGCGGTTAGATTTGCAGAGCAACATAGTGTGGACATGGTTTGGGCTGTTCTAAACCGAACGACACTTATCTACATGGCCAGGAAAGTCGCTGCCCAACTCGGCGTCGGGCTTGTTACCACAGTTTTCGATCCACCCGAATATTTGTCAACGCATAACCTCCGTCTTGATCGGTTTACTCGTCGCGGCATATTGAGCGAGTTCGAAAAAGCACTGCGGGCGTCCGCTAGATGTGGTGTGATGTGCGAGGCAATGAAGGATGAATATGAGAAGAAATATGGCGTTGAGTCAGTCATCTTGAGACATGGGATTCATCCCGACAAATGGAGGCCGTCCGCGAAGGAGGCTACAGGAAAGAAGCAATTCGTGATTGGATTTGCTGGCAGTCTATATGCAGTGAGTGAATGGGAAGCCCTGCTCTCCGCCCTATCCAAACTTGACTGGCAAATCGATGGACGCGATATTATTGTGCGATTAATGGGACCTGGCACTGATTTTCGGGGGACCAGGAGCAAAATGCATATTGAATATCTGGGTTTTCTTTCCTCGGTGGATGAAGTAATTGAGATGATGTCGCAGGTTGACATTGCCTATTTGCCTTACTGGTTTGACGAGTCTTACCACTCGTTTGTGCGTCTGTCTTTTCCGACCAAACTGGCAACCTATCTGGCGGCGGGCAGGCCGGTTTTCTTTCACGGCCCTGAAGACTCTTCGCCTGCCAAATTCTTCCGCCGCTTTCCTGTTGGGCTCTGTTGTCATTCGCTGGAGGAGTCAGACATTATAGAATGCTTACGTCGATTTGCTATTGATAGGGAATTCTATACCATGGCCACAGCGGCAGGCAGGGCGGCTTTAGAGCAGGAACTTAATCTTCGTGTGTTTCTACAGCAATTCGCTAAGCTAATTGGAATTGAGGAAAATCAATTGCTTCCGATGTAATCAAGTTTATCGACAAACCTTTTCAACTCCATGTTTACATGGGAAGAATGTCTTGCCGTTTTCATTCTTCGTCTGGATGGTACGACTGAAATGCTGAATGCTGACAATGAAACGAAAACTCAAACTAATTATTAAGAGAATAATTCCAAAGAGATATCACAGGCAATTTCGGACTCTTTATGCTAAACTCAGATATTTTGGTACTAGGTATAGTTGTCCTTTCTGCCGGGGACAATTCAGGAAACTCTTGCCAACTGGAAGAAATATTCCAGTTCTAAGAGAGAAAAAGATTATAGGCGGGGGATATCGCCCAAATGCAATATGTCCTGTCTGTTATTCTTCAGATAGAGAAAGATCAATATATCTATATCTGAGGAGTAAGAGCAGCATTTTCCATAAGAGATTAAGAATACTACATGTAGCTCCGGAGAATAATCTACAAGAGGCACTAATGAAAAAGCCGAATATAGATTATGTGAGCGTAGATATTAAATCTGCAGATGCGATGTTGTGGATGGATATCACAAATATTGCATTTGAAGACAGTTGCTTTGATGTTATTATCTGTAATCATGTTTTGGAACATATTTCAGACGATCATAGAGCAATGTCAGAGCTATATAGAGTATTGAAACCAGAAGGGTGGGCGATCCTGCAAACCCCCATCTCACTATCACTTAGCGAAACTTTCGAGGATCGAAGTGTTGTTACTCCAGAAAGGAGAGAAAAGATATTTGGGCAAGATGATCACGTTAGAATTTACGCCAAAGATTATAAGGAAAGGCTTGAGAAGATTGGATTTTGTGTTAGTATTCATAACATCAGAGAGGAATTAGGTTATTCCACCGTTTGCAGATATTCACTTCTTGAAGACGAGAGCATATACCTTGTCCGAAAGTAACAGACACTTTCAATCTGATGTTCTCGATACTGGGCGTTGAGTGTGAAGTTCTGCCATACGAAGATTGGGAAAAAATTGAGCGAGTTGGGAGAAGACATATAGAGGCAAAGCACAATATTCATTTGGAGATTGACAGGCTGGAGTCAATATATCCGGATTTTTGTCTAGACATAGGGGATAGGTATAAAGCCTTATGAAAACAGAAACTATCATTCGACAACAAGACGACAAATATCCATTAGTGTCCATAATCATTCCTGTTTACAACGACCCCGAAGGAATAAAAAATACTATAGAATCTCTTGTTCATCAGGATTATCCTAAAGCACAGTATGAAATCTTGATTGTCGACAATGGCTCGTCTCAAGCGACATTAGATGTTATCAATCAATTGAAGCAGAAATATTGTGATCTGGTTCGAGTCCTCTATGAGAATAAAATACGAGGTTCCTATGCTGCGCGCAACAAAGGCGTGCAGCACGCTACGGGAGAAATACTTTCGTTCATTGATTCGGATATGACCGTTAAATCAGATTGGTTGCGCCGTGTTGTTGCTACAATGCAGAAAGAAGAGGTGTCGTATCTAGCTTGCGATGTTAGATTGTATTCTAAGACCAAGAGCTTTGCTTCACTGTATAATTTGCAGCAGGGATTCCCAATAAGGAGCTACGTTGAGAATAGTCATTTTGCTGGTACGGGCTGTCTAACAATACGAAAGGAGATCTTCGAAAGACTAGGGCTGTTTGATCACAGGTTGGAGTCCGGCGGGGATCGTGAATTCGGTAATCGAGTTTACAGTAGTGGGATCGATCTATACTATGCTTCGAACTTGAGAATGTATCACCCCGCAAGAGGAACGTTGAAATCTCTTATCAAGAAAAATATGCGTGTCGGACGCGGAATTGCTCAATTGGTTCATTTTTATCCAGAACGTTACGGGTATTTAGGAAAGGGATACTTTTCCATAAGTCGTTATTTGCCGAAGAAACCTTGGCGGATAAGGAGTCACTGTAAATGCGGTTATTCGCTTAGCTGGATTAGTATGATCAGCTTTAGCTTCTTTCCTATCTTGCTGGCATGGCCATCATTATTTAGCTTTATTCTGAAAAAGCGTCATCTAACATGAAGATAGGAAGTTCTTAAGTGCTAATCTAATAACAGACTGCGAATTAGAGGTGAAGTGCTATTCGTGATCAAGGATATGCGTGCATGGGCTGTGTCCGTAAGGGACTTGTATAAACGTGATAAGGTGGCGCTCCCATAAGCAATGACAGAGATGAGCGCTTCAGGACTGCCGATCCTATCAGTTTTTCACTGTGATATACCTGAAACCGTCATTGATGAGGAACTGGGCTCCTTGTTCCTGAAAGAAACGTAGAAGCCGTTGCTGATAGGTTAGAATATCTTGTAACTCATCCAGAAATTTGGAAAAAGATGGGAGAAAAAGGTAGATTGCACGTGGAACGAGAATACGACCTGTCTGAACAGGTTAGAAAGTTGGAGAACATATATTCAACCATGTTATGAACCGCTTTTCATAGGATTGCCCAACCAATTGCAAGTTAGGATTCAATCAAAAACTGTGGTTGTTGGTTAGGTGCTGTTTTGTCAAGCATACAAAGCCAGTATTCATGCCAACCTAATAGGATTCAAACAGATGCTGAAAACAGGTTTAGAACGGGAATACCAAACCTATGTATCAATTTATGCGGAGTGCAAGAATGACAGATAGGATACTGACCACGCCGGTGCTCTTCGTTATATTTAATCGCCCAGACACAACACAGCGAGTCTTCAATGAGATACGGAAGGCTAAACCCGCCAAGCTCTTTGTCGCCGCTGATGGCCCGAGGGAGAAAAAGGAAGGCGAAGCGGAAAAATGCGGGGCGGCAAGGAGCATTATCAAACAAGTGGATTGGGATTGTGAAGTCAAAACGCTTTTTAGAGACGAAAATTTGGGTTGCAAGCTTGGTGTTAGCTCTGCCATCGATTGGGTTTTCAGTGCTGTTAAAGAGGCGATTATCCTGGAGGATGATTGTTTGCCACATCCCACTTTCTTTCGGTATTGCCAGGAACTGCTTGAAAAGTACAGAGATGACGAAAGAATTATGGTAGTCTCTGGCGATAACTTCCAATTCGGTCGCAGGAGAACAAACGATAGCTACTATTTTTCGCGTCATCCCTATATATGGGGGTGGGCAACCTGGAGGCGAGCCTGGCTGCACTATGACGGCGACATGACACTTTGGCCAGAGATCAGAGATGGAGGATGGCTTAAAGATATCTTCGGTCGTTTGCCTTTGGTGGAACATCGGTCCCACATATTCCAGGCAGTCTATGAAGGTGGGATTGACTCTTGGGCTTATCCGTGGATCTTTGCTTGCCACACACAGAATAGCCTTGCTATTCTTCCAAATGTCAACCTGGTATCCCATATAGGCTATGGTTCTGAAGGAGGAACACACGTTAAAGGAAAAAAAACCATACTTGACGATGTGGCCACGGTAGCCATGGATCTGCCGCTCAAGCATCCGCCCTTTGTAATTAGAAACGCGGAGGCGGATAACTTCTTTGAAAAGAAGGTTAGCAAAATCTCAAACATCGTGGTTTGGAAGGCAAAAAGAGCCCTGGTGAGAGTGCTGGGCAGGAGAATATCCAAGGCTCTCAGGTGGTGTTTTTCGCATGTAAGAGCTTTCGAAGTAAGAATCAAAGATGGCGGAAGTGCCACAAATATTGATTGATGATTCGCTATTTGCTGAGTGGTGTCGTCCCTTGAGGTATACCCATGTCACAGGATTTATACAATAAAGCTGTAAAATGGGCGTTGGAACAACCTGAATTACAGCAGGTTATGTGGGATGCCTATGTAACTTATGACACCCAGATTCCTGTTTGCCTGCGTCCTCCTATCAAGGATAGAAGAGATAGCGCCCTTCTGCGAGGTCTCATTGCCTGGTATTTATCTCACAAAACCGCTCAGTTGTATTCCTTTTGCATACCTTTTGTGGAGGTTGAAATTTGAAAAACAAATATATATATAAAGATCGGCAAATTTATGGAAATAAGCTATACGATAATATAATACAATTGTTAATTCCTATCATTAGCCTACTTTATAACTTACTCGGGAAAAAAACTCGGAACTTCATATATGTTGTATCACATATATGGCGTCAGGCTATGTGGGCTGTAAGACTCGGTGAAGCTGGCAGGGGAGGGATCATAAGAAGAAATATTACTATAGAGAATCCTGAGAATGTTAGGCTTGGATATAATGTTACAATTGGTGAGTTCGTGCATATATATGGAGGTGGCGGAGTAGAGATTGGTGATAATACCATGATCGCTACTCATGTAGCTATTACCAGTCTTGGTCATGATAGAAAAAGTGAGATATACAGGGATACAGTAACTATGGGGTTAGTGAAAATAGGAGCTAATGTATGGGTAGGTTCAGGAGCAACCATTCTTCCTGGTGTATCCATAGGCTGTAATGCGATAATAGGAGCTGGAGCAGTAGTTACGAAGGACGTGGACCCTGATACTATTGTAGTCGGAATCCCAGCCAAACCTATTTTGCAGAATATGGACGAATCTATCTGAATGATAACTCAGACTGACGTTGATGCGGTAATGAATTCTTGTAGGGGTTTATCAAGATCATGGATGCGATCAAAATCGCATATTTGGCTGACTATAAGAATCCGTATATAATAAAAAGCAGAAACCTCGACGGTTACTCATAGGCAGGCAATAGTAAACAGAAAGCTATGTTCGCCAGCGAAGCAGAGGTATATTCATGACGAGGCAGGAAAGAATATCAAACAGGAAATCATTGATCTTTTTGCATATCCCCAAGGCAGGTGGAACTACTCTGCATAGGATAATTGAGCGCAACTATAGGAAAAATGTGATTTTCTCTATACGGGCCTACGATATAGACTCTATTAGGAAGTCCATAGATGAACTTAAGAATCTTCCTGAAATGCAAAGGGCGAGGCTCAAGGTTCTCAGAGGACACATGCCCTTTGGATTGCATGAGCATTTACCTCAGCCGTCCACCTATATAACAATGCTTCGGAATCCAGTGGATCGAGTGTTATCTCATTACTACTATGCACGTCAGCGACCTGATCATTATCTGCATGATGAGGCCAGACGTATGAATCTCAGGGACTATGTTTGCAGCGGCATATCGGCAGAGCTAGAAAATGGTCAAGTCAGGCTGTTAAGCGGAGTAAAGGAAGTGGACGGGATCAATGGCTCCGAGCCTTGCTCCACCGAGACTTTAGAGATTGCCAAGAGAAATCTCCGGGAGCATTTTGCGGTTGTTGGTATTACAGAGCGATTTGATGAGTTTCTAATCTTATTGAAGCGAGAACTGGGATTTAGAAACGTCTTCTACATTCCACTGAATATAACAAGAGACAAAAAAGATACACCGAACGACACAAGTTTCATAGCGGAACACAACAAATTGGATATGGAGCTCTATAGATATGCATGCAAAATGTTTGATGAATTTGTTTGTCAGCAGGACCCTTTGTTTGCAAGCGAGTTGGAGAGATTTCGGTTTTGGAACAAGCTGTATGGTGTCATAAACAAGCCTTATGAGAGAGTTTATCAGGCTGCACGCAAAAACGAACTCGTAAGAAGCATCTATAAACGGATGAGCAAGACTAGGTAGTATATATGGTGAGTTCGGCTAAAATAGTATACCTCGCTAATTACAAAAGCCAGGACATTGTGAAAAGTAGAGGTCTTAAAGGCTATTCTCTGGCAGGCAACAGTAAACAGGAAGGCATTGTCAAGTGCATTGAAAGAGCAGGAATGAAAGTTACTGTTCTTTCTCCAGCTTGCTATAACAACAGAAGCTTCAGATTCCATAAGCTGGAAAAAGCTAGAATCTCTTCCTCGGATGTTATCTACCTGCCGTTCATTAGTGTTCCATATATGAATCTCATCAGCTCAAATGTTTTTGCTTTGATTTATCTGTGTTCCATGGTATGGAGAGGACAGATTAATAGAATACTTTTCTACAATCACGGTCCCAGAGTTTCCATCCCCGCAATCCTCATGAAGATTTTATTCGGTATTCCTGTATACGTTGAATATGAGGATAGTTATTACCGAGGGAACAAGAATCCATTAAAAAAGGGTTACGGTTTTTGCTTGGAGAAAGCTGTCAATAAGATTGTGGATGGAGCTATATTGGTGAATTCACTTCTGATCGACGAAATTCAAACGGAAAACTTCATGATCTGTAGAGGATTTACTACAGAGTTAAAACATGAAAGGAATAGGGATCCGGACTATAAAGAAGTATGGATAGCGTACACTGGAGGATTAGACAATATCCGAGGTATTGATACATTTGTCAATGGAGTTCTGAAACTTCCCGATGAGATCGATGGAAAGAAGATCAGGATCTTTATCACTGGAGACGGGCCTCTCAAGAAATGGATGCTAGATATGATAGGCAAAGCTGAAAATATCGAGTATCTTGGAATATTGGAGCGGGATGAATACGAGAGATTGATAGTCAATGCGGATATATTGGTAAATCCTCATAAGGAAGGCGTTAATGACCTCTTTCCATCAAAGATATTCGAGTATATTTCAACAGGGAATATAATAGTCTCCTCAAATTGCAGTGACATCTCTCTTTTGAGGTGTAGGAACTTGTTTATCTATGAGAACTATAGCCTCGATGATCTCCTATACAGGGTAATAAAAGAACAACCTAAAGCTGTCAAGGACGCTGAAAGCATGCTTGAATATAGTGTTGACAACACTGCCAGAAGGATGAAACGCATCTTCAGCATCTACGGTGACATGAGATTGAAAAAGAACGCCGGATTCTCGCGCGAAAGTGCAGAGCATAATTATACTTCCTCTGGTAATAAGGTAATAAGTAATAAGAAGATGTCACGGGGCAGAATCCATTTGCTATATCTGATCACCGAATATGATGTGGGTGGAGCGGAAAAGGCTATGGTTCGTATCCTCTCAAGGATTGATAAGAGCAAATATAATATTACAGTTGCTGCATTACGAAGGGGTAGAGGAAGGCTCCTACCAGAGCTAGAAAAAACCGGAGTTAGGATAGAAACAGTCGGAGTCAAGAGTAGATATGATTTTGTCCGATCAACCTTTCATTTGTATTGCTTAATCAAAGAACTTGGTGTGCAAGTCTTGGTGTGTTCCCTTTCAGCGCCAACGGTTTTAGGGCGTCTTATGGGTAGACTAGCCGGGGTACCAGTTATAATAAACTGGGAGCACAGTGAGAATCTCGGAGGGACGCCGTGGCTATTGCTTAACAAAGCGACTAGCCATCTCTCTGATAAGGTAATCTGCGACTCAAGGAAAGTAGCAACGGAGTTGATGGAGCATCTCCATATCGCTGGTAATCTGGTGAAAGTTATACCTATTGGCGGCGTCGATCTGCCTGAATATCGTTTTGAAGAACGTTCGATCTGTGAAAATATCGAGGTAGGAACCATCGGAAGTTTGACGGCGCCGAAAGGACATAATTACCTGATTGAGGCAGCCAGGATAGTTCTAGAGAAGATGGATAATGTGAACTTCTCCATAGTTGGCGATGGCCGGCGATTGGATGAGTTCAGGCAATTGGTCGAGGACCTGTCCCTATCCGGGAAAGTGAAACTTCTGGGTTTCCGAAGCGATATACCACAGATCCTTTCCAAATGGGATATCTATGTACAACCTTCGTTATGGGAAGGACTATGTATTACTGTAGTCGAAGCCATGGCTTCTGGGCTGCCCATCGTTGCTACGCGTGTCGGCGGAATTCCGGAATCAGTTATTGATGGCCATAATGGCTTCCTGGTTCCACCTGAAAATCCTGAAGCTCTTGCGAGTAAAATTCTAGAGTTGGCTGAAAATCCTGATCTGAGAGCACGGATGGGCAGAAGAGGCAGAAAAATAGCTGAGGAGAAATACTCCTTGGGCAAGATGGTCAAGGGTATAGAGGAGGTAATAGACTCTTTGATTGAGAAGAAAATGGGGTTAATGTGGTATCAAGGTACCAGGCATTATTGGATGCGGAACAGATCTCTATAGCTTAACTGAAGGACGGGAGACTTATGGGTGGTTTTGTGTTCGGGATCGGAAGCAAGGGAGGATGGCCGCAAGTTCTGGTGGGCGTGTTTTTTGCGCTTGTCGCTGTTTTGCCATTCATCGGTGGTGAGGCTTCCGCGTGCTTCGTCATTGCAGGTCTGGGGATTATATTACTATCTCTCTTTGTCCGCGCTCTTTCACCGGAAGATGAATTCAGATTCCTCTTAGCATTTTGCATATGCAGCTTTCTCCTGAGAGGCTCCCTGGCCATCATCGTTCATCCTTTTGACTCGTTTTTCGCCCCGGATACAGGGGCATACGATTCGAGAGCATACAGTCTGGCACAAGGCGGGCAGCCTTCTCTAGGGAAAGCGGCAGGATATATATACTTCGTGGCCGGGATATATCGGGTCTTCGGCCACACGCCCGTAGGCGCGATGATCGCAAACGGATTTCTTGGTACACTGACAACTGTATTCGTCTATCTTATCGCGAGGGATATATACAGTAGAAAAGTCGCTCGGACAGCATTCCTACTAACAGCATTTTTTCCGTCTCTGATTCTGTGGTCGGCATTATTGCTTAAGGATACACTGTCGGTCTTTCTGATCGTCCTGATTATATGGAGCACGATAAAATTGCACCGCCAATTTCGCATTAGATACGTCATTATGATACTGGTGAGCACAGCTTACCTCACACAGATAAGGTACTACATAGTACCGTTCGTGGTCGCTGCTGTTCTCTCATCATTCCTGATTCAACCAATACGAAGGTTGGGGCGCAGTATGCTCGTAGGGGTGACGGTGGCTATGTTGTTTTTTGCCATCTGGCAATACGCTCCAGGTGAGACAAAGGGTCGATACAGCGGTTATTCTGTGGATCTGGCGTCGGTGAATGATATTAGAGCGGGATTTGCAGGAGGTGGTTCGGAGTTCCTCGGGGATATCAGGATAGGTTCATACGTGGAAGCGATCAAGTTTCTGCCAGTAGGCCTGCTGTATTTCTTCCTGGGGCCTTTCCCGTGGCAGATTAAGATACACAGACCGCTACAGGTAATAGCTTTGCCAGAAGTGTTGATGTGGTATTGCCTTGTACCTTTTATGGTCTATGGACTCGGTTATATTTTGAGGCACAGAATCAGAAGCTCATATCCAATCATTGTATATGTAATGCTGCTGACACTGGCATACTCGTTTACAATAACGAATATGGGGTCACTGTACCGCTTCAGGGCACAGATGCTGGTCTTCTATTTCATATTCGTTGCGGTAGGCATAACCAGGTTCAGGGATAGGAGGTCGCGTTTTGCAGGCAGAAGCTAAGATATTGAGAATAATAACTCGGCTGAATATAGGCGGCCCGTCATTCCAGAGCATATTTCTCACTGAGCGGCTGAATTCGGGCAGGTTCCAATCCCTGCTTGTTTGCGGAATAGAAGACCAACATGAGGGCAGTATGCATGATCTGGCAGATCGGAGAGGTGTCAATCCTGTGGTAATTCCGCATCTTCAGAGAGGAATCTCCTTATATCATGATCTCGCTGCGCTTATACAGTTATATGTATTGATTAAACAGGAGAGACCGCACGTTGTACACACTCACACAAGTAAAGCCGGAACTCTGGGTCGGATCGCCGCGTGGCTGGCGGGCGTACCTGTTATTATATTTACTCTACACGGCTCGTACTTTCACAACCACTTTTCTCCCATGAGGACAAAGCTCTTCACGCTGATAGACCGGCTGCTGGCTATTATATCCAGCGCGGTAATAGCAGTGAGCAAGTCGGAACGGCAAGAGATCCTGGAACATAAAATCGGCAACGAACATAAGGTTATCAATGTCCCGCTTGGTCTGGAATTGGACGATCTGCTCACCTGCGAACAACATGAAGGAACTCTGAGAGCTGAGTTGGGAATAGAGCCGAGCAATAAGCTCATAGGAATTATAGCCCGGCTCAGTCCAATAAAGGGACACAGATTCTTTCTTGATGCGGCAAAGCTCGTTCTCCAGTCCCGTGAGGATGTTGCCTTTCTAATTATAGGTGACGGGGAACTACGGCACGAGTTGGAGGAGTATACCAGGTCACTGGGGATTGGCGAGGGCGTTATATTCCTCGGATTCCGCAGGGATCTCCCGGTGATCTATGCTGATCTTGATATGGTGGTACTTTCTTCGCTCAACGAGGGGCTGCCCGTAGCTGTGATAGAGGGAATGGCGGCGGCAAAGCCGATTGTAGCCACACGAGTGGGCGGGGTTGCTGAACTTCTGGATGAAGGGAAGTCTGGAGTAATAGTTTCTCCTTCCAATCCCGAGGACTTGGCGAGGGGCATCATTCAGATGCTTGATGATCCAGATATGGGCAGAATTATGGGGGAATCCGGCAGACGGGCGGCTATGTCGCGGTATCGGATTGATATATTAACTAAGAATATTGTGGACTTATATCAACGACTCCTGAAAGAAAAAGGCATACTGATCGAGCCATCTGAAGCCAGTCACTGATAAGGAGAAACATGCAGTTGAGAAAGCAATTGCCGGTCGTTACTCCTCTTAAGTTTGCGGATTTCAGGCGTGCCCTATCTCCGAAGACTGCGGGTGAGTCGGACTTTTGCGAAGTATTCGGCGATGCAGTAGGGGCGGGATCATGTTACCTGGTCTCTTCGGGTAGGGCGGCGCTGTATATAGCGTTGCAGGTTCTCAGCCGCTTTTCAGATAGAAGAGATGTGATTATCCCTGCTTACACGTGTCCTACTGTGCCTTTGTCAGTGGCCAGAGCGGGGCTAAGGGTGAAGCTGTGTGACATTTCCGTTCAGACTCTCAATCTGGATATGGATTCACTGAGCCAGGTTGGTGATGAGGATACGCTCTGCATACTTGCTACGCATCTATTCGGGCTTCCCTGCGATATACCGCGGGCGATGGAAATAGCCGAGCGGCACGGGAGCTTTATCATCGAAGATGCGGCTCAGGCATTGGGCGCTAAGTATGGGGGCAAAATGATAGGTTCCTTCGGTGACATGAGCTGTTTCAGCCTGAATAGAGGGAAGAATTTCACCACCTATGAGGGCGGTATACTGGCATGTAACAGGGCGGAATATGATGATGAGATGAGGCAGGCATTCGATGATTTGGAGAAGCCGGGGATGCTCCACAGCGTATCTACGTTCACTAAACTTCTGGGAATGCGGATGCTATCCGGTCCAAGGGCATGGTGGTTTGTGAGTAAGCTGCCGCTGGGTTTTGAGGAGCAGTATCATTCTATGGATTTCAGATTGGCTCAGCTCTCCGACTGGCAAGCATCTTTTGCGTTGTCGGTGTTGGAGAGATTGGATTCCATTAACCAGAGCAGAATCGATAACGCCGGCTACCTGAGTGAGCATCTGGAATCTCTGGACGGGCTTATACTGCCGGAGGTGTTGGATGGATCCGAGCCTGTCTATCTGAGATTCCCAGTAATTATCAAAGACGCCAGCCTCAGGGATACGATTCACGATGAACTGCACCGATGCGGGATAAGCGCCTCCAAAATGTACGTGAAATCGCTCAACCGATACGATTATCTCAACGAAATCGTCCCGGATGTGGAATGTCCACAGGCGGAATACGTAGCCGACAGAATTCTGACTGTCCCTACCCATCCGCTGCTCACTCAAGGCGATTTGGAACTCATAGTGGACGTTTTCAGGAGGTTCTGCTGAAGACGGAAGGAAGCGGAGATATTAGCCACAGAACTTCACAGAATTCCTTCAAGCTTCTGTGTCCTTCTGTGAAATTCTGTGGCTAATATTCCTATCCCTTCTGTGTCTTTTTGTGAAGTTCCGTGGCCAATACCCCTATCCCTTCTGTGTCTGTCTGTGAGATTCTGTGGCTGAAAAGTTTTCCCAATTTTCTGTGTAATTCTGTGAAATTCTGTGGCTAAAAAGGATACAATGGAAATTTGCCAGTACCAGGGAAACCAAAAAGAGTGGGATAGCTTCGTAGAGTGCCATCCCGAAGGACGATTTTTCCTTCTTTCGGGATATAAGCAGGTAATCGAGGAGACCTACGGGTATGAAGGGCTTTACTTCCTGTTCAAAAAGGACGGAGAGATCTCGGCAGTGTTGCCTTCGTTTGAGCTGAGCAGCCTGCTTTCCGGACGGCGTCTGCTCTCTTCTCCCTTTGCTGAGTATGGTGGCCTGTTGGCGAGTGGTCTCTCTTCGGAGGGCGTGAAGGAGATAGCAAATCTATTACAGCAGGTTCTCCTGGAGCGCAACCTCCCATTCTTAGAGATGCACGGCGGGCTTGGGGTGTCCCCAGAACTGGTAAGCTCCGTTTTTCACCCTGTTCCCATGTATGAATACGCCATTCTACCGTTGACAAAGGCCAGGGCTGTATGGGACAACGCCCTTGACCGTCAAGCGCGCAAGGCGGTTCGTAAGGCTCAGAAGGCAAAGCTGGTAGCCTATGAGGAAACCACGGAGGAAGCTATATCGCAGAAGTTCTATCCCCTTTACCTTATCTCCATGAAGCGACTGGGTACGCCGCCACATCCGAAGCGGTTCTTCCTGAACTACCTCAGATATTTGAGGGAGAATATGAAGCTGTTCATAGTGGACGACGGCGATCTGACAATTGCAGTTTTGCTGGGCTTCGCCATGAGCAACCGGGTGCATATCATACATACAGCTTCCGACCCTGAGCACTGGGATAAGCGACCAAACGACCTGGCTCACTGGGCCTTCATTGAATGGGCGTGCAATGAAGGGTATGAGATCTTCGACTTTGCTATTGTGCGCTACGAAGGGCAAAGACGATACAAGGAAAAATGGGGCGCTCAACTGTTTGATTACTCATACTACTATCTGTTTCCGAACGAGACAGAGGAAAGGGATGTAAGACCAATCGACCCAACTTCGCGTCGAAGTATACGGTCTTTCTCGTGGTTGTGGAAACATTGTATGCCACTTCGTTTGACAGAGCCGCTTGGTTTACCTATCAGACGGCGACTAGGGAGATGAGATATTTGGCGGCGAAATAAATGTTAGAGAGTGTGTTCTTGGGAGGCGATTTGGCTTATTTTCCTTGAAAAATCACCATTTTTCTGGTATTATTAGGGAAACAATCATTGCGACTGGTCTCGCGTTATTGACTGATTACTGAATCTTTGACCAAATCAGGAATCGATCAAACATCTTGGAACAGGGGGATTAAATCATGAAAAACTATAGTGCGAAGTTCTGGTGTTTTCTTTGTGTATTTATGTTGGCGTCTCTTCTTGTAGGCTGCGATGTTGAAAAATTGGAATACGAGGATGATGACACTTACGCTCTCTTTGATCGCCCGGTTATGTCTCCTGCCACTCCCGAGGAAATAGGGCGAGCGCTGGACATAATAGCGACGGGTGAGCCACTGGATGACATTCCCTGGGCTTATTCCATAATACTGGATTCTCTCCTGGTAACGGTCGATCCAGAGCAGATCTCGTATGCTGTATTCACCGTCCAGGAGGTGGCCGATATGCTTAGTAATTTCGGTGTGGTACTGGCTCCGTGGCTGCCTCATAAGGACTTTGTGATTGAGGTGCTGAAGATAGCGATGGACAAGTCCAATGAGCCCGGCTTCGATCCCCAGAATCCTCCGAAGAATGCGGCGTTAGCTGCTTTGACGAATAGCCTCAAGAGCGGCTCTTTAGATCGCCCTAAAACAACTGACTCCAATCAGATTACAGGCGATACTTTGCTTACTCACGGTGACGTCCTTCTACTGTTGGTATCCATGTATCAGTCATACATTGTGGGTCCGGAGGTGAACGAATTAGCTAACATTATAGGCGAGATACTCAGGGATAACGGCATCCACATAGAGGAATACCTTCCAGACCTGGAATCGTTTATATGGGACACTACAGGCACAGAGGTGTCGGCACCACATCAGGGCGAGTTAGCCGCTGAATAGGGGGGCATGAGGGGAAAGCCGGAAATCCAGCAGGGAACAAAACTTCGCAACTGGTGGAGTAGAGACGAAGAAAATCACGGAGGCACAGAGACACAGAGAGGAATAGATTCAATCACGAATTCCACAAATGTACGAGTGTCACAAATCATTCGTGCTATTCGCATCATTCGTGATTTTTCCCCCTCTCTTCTCTGGGAACTGTAAAACAGGGAAACGAAGGGAGACGCGCCGGGAGTAGGATGGATGGCGGTGTCTCTGCGGCTTTCTCCCTCCGTATTGTTCTTGCTCGTCCAGGGAACTGGCTTTTGCGTGGGGAAACTTGACAGGCAGGGATGCTAGTTCCGCCGATCGCTCAACTTTGTTACTTTTTCGCCTTTCGCGGCTTTACTGTCTTTCCAATTCTCGGCTGTGAACCATGTCAAAGAGTGTGAAACAGATACTAATAGCATATCTCTGGACAGTCATCGGTCTTATTATACTCGCGCAGCCGGGAATGGCGGCGATATCCATAACCGGAACTACAGGATTAGTGCATATTCCCACCGCGCGCATCATCCCAGACGGCAAAGCGGCTTTCGGAATGGGATATATTGATAAGGAGCATAGCTTATATAGCTCGGAGTATACTCAAGTGGCTTATTATGCTACTGTGGGGTATTTGCCGTTTCTGGAGGCGAGTTTGAGTGTCACTGTGTTTCCTGGGATGCCTTTTGTTTCGGACGATTACGGTTCGGACAAAGATCGAATGATAAGCATGGGATTGCGGGTAATAAATGAAACCCGGTATCTGCCATCCATACTCCTGGGTGGCCGCGATTTATACGGTGGAACTATGAGGTTTAACGCCCTGTATATCGTGATGAGCAAATCTGTAGACCTCCCGGTTGTTGGACCGTTGGATGTCCATGCGGGCTACGCGTCGGATCTGATGGAAGCTCAGCACCACAGCATGATAGGACTCTTCGCCGGGCTAGAGAAGAGGCTGTGCAGATATTTGACGGTTATGGGTGAGTATGACACGAAGGAGTATAACGTAGGGTTGAGAATAACGCCCTGGGTGGCTTGGGTGAATATTGATCTGATAGCGATGGGTCTGAAGGGAATCTCGGGTGGAATGAGCGTTTCCCTCAACTTGTAGTGGTTCAATACGATGGCGGCACTTTTTATCATAATTCTACTGCTTATTACAGGTGGATTTGCACCTGTTTACGGGGATCAGCCTGAGAACGCGGTAGATGAGATCATAAATGTTATGGTCTCATGTGGATTTGAGAACGTTAGAGTTTCCACTTCGTCCGATGCTTTGATCGTTGAATATGAGAACAGGATATATTTCAGGGAGAAGGACGCCATCAGGATCGTGATAGAAAAAATCATGGAAGCGGCGCCCAACGTCCAGACGCTGATCCTCGTGCCGAAAAAGGACGACGTGCCATTGTTCCAGATCAGCGTATCCAAAGACACCTGGAATATTGATGATAAGCTGGAAACGTCACGGAAGATTGATCATGCGCTTGCTGGCAGGCGGTATAATTCCAGCGTTGGAAAAGTTGACATTGTCCTGCGTCCGGAGTTGAACTCTCTGCTTGGACGCACAACCGATCCCTTCATATATCAGTTTGCCATTGCCCCGGAGTTCTCCACTTTTCTGGGAAAGGGCATCAGGAGCAGTGTTCAGGTACGTTTTCTGCTCCATGATGACAAAGAGCGCAAAAAAAGGCGGGTAGCTCTGGGCAGGCTGTGCCTCGATTATACCTATGGATCGCCGGCATCAACTTTTATGAATTTGGGTGGAGGATATTTCGGCGACAACCGTTATGGCCTGGCTTCCGAGTTCCTCCGCTTCGGCTGGAATGACAGGTTGGGCATCGGCGGCACAGCGGCGTGGCTGGGGAATATGTACTATGGAGGAGGTACGCTTTACTACACCAAGATGTGGAAATGGACAGCCCTGGCGAACCTTTACTGTAGATTGCCCTTCTGGGACGTATTGCTCACCACCCGATTGGGTCAGTTCCTCTACCGGGATCGCGGCGTTTCGGTAGAAATAACCCGTTTCTTTCATAATACCAATATAACCGTCTTCGCGGCGAAAACTAATGATGGTTCGATAGGAGGACTCGAAATACAATTCCTCACATACCCACGCCGGCATCTGGCGCCACATCGCGTCCGGGTGCGGCTGCCCACCATCCTGAAGATGCGCTATAGATACGAAGAAAGTGGAGTTGGTGTTGTGTTCTCGCCGGGGTACTATATAGATCCCGCTATCGAGAGATTCTGGCTCGTGACAACTCTCCCCGATAAATAGGAGAGCTTCTCGCAGCACGCATGACCCGACGGTCTACGTTACGCTACGAGGGCTTCGTCCAAGCCTGGAGCTTTGAGCTTTGCTTAAGATATTCTTAAAGTGTTAATGTCAAGTCAGAAATGGGCAATTATGGCGGCGGAAAAGTTGGCAGAAGTGGCGGAGAAAAGTTGCCACTTAATGGACTTAACCACTCATCTTGTTTTCACCCCCCATCAACTCCTTCTTCTTCTCCCGTAGTCTGTAACTGTCCCCTCGAATATTGAAGACGGTGGAATGATGTAGCAGGCGGTCAAGGATTGCCGAAGCAATGACACTGTCTCCCAGCACTGCTCCCCAATCAGCGAATGACTTGTTGCTGGTGAGGATGATAGAGCCTGTCTCGTATCGCTTAGCCACCACCTGAAACAGGAAGTTGGCTCTCTCCTTTGATACCGGGAGATAGCCAACCTCATCAATTATCAAGAGAGCTGGGTGAATAAATTGGCGCAGCTTTGCTGGGAAGCTGTTGTCTGCCATGGATGCCATCAAGGTGGAAACCATGTCATTTAGTGTAGTAAACAACACCTTGTAGCCTGACTCACAAGCCTTAATCCCAAGTCCTGTGCTGAGATGTGTTTTCCCTATACCGCCCCCAGCGCGCATTGAGTCTCTTGTTTTCATATGCATGCTGGCGCTGCTGGCCCTGGCCCCCTTCTCTGTTCTGGAGATGTTGGCTAAGCGCGCTGGCATTTCTATGACTGGAGAGCGTATTCTGAAGCA
>SDBT01003952.1_pt1 | contig 25384 bp, 25 predicted proteins | sample 2277101 | NCBI WGS metagenome assembly SDBT01 (sample SAMN10404973, study PRJNA504765) | marine sediment metagenome | isolation source: marine sediment core GS10_PC15, 103 cmbsf | place: Arctic Ocean: Southern Knipovich Ridge | collected 2010 | reverse complement strand
CGCAGTCGCAGGGCAATAATAATAGGTGTAGCAGTGCCTATTTCATTGATTATAAACGGTCGCAGTCGCAGGGCAATAATAATAGGTGTAGCAGTGAACTTGTAGCCTATTTCATTGATTATAAACTGTATATAGGTAATGCTCCTTCATCTATAAAGATAGATGAAAGCGTTTTTAATAATCTGAAAGGTTCTTCAGCAACAATTGCTCGCTATAGGATAAAACAGTCAGGACGTTCGAGATCGCGAACAAATCGGCAACTAAACAAAGTATTATCTATTATGAAACAAATTATCGTTAGGTGTTCAGATGGTTTAATGAATTCTGAAGATAGATCTAAACTCTACCAAGCACTTTCATGTTTTTATGATGATAGCTATTTGAGACAATATGCGCAATCTAGTTCACTTTGCTTGCAATTAGCCGCAGAAGGCTTAGCCGTTAAAAACCGTGAAATTAATAAGTTAGCTATTGATTTAATCAAACAAGGGGTTATCGGTTGGAAAATGAGGCAAAAAAACGTGAGAGTAAATCAAGACCTTCCTACAGCACGATTAAAACGAGATCGTAATGATCGAGATATCCAAAAGCTGAAAGGCTGATAAAAAACGAAGCATTAGATGTTAAAGTATCTACTCAAGAGATGGATATTGAAGAAGAATAAATAAAAACTGATTTATGATTTCTTTAAAAAGTCATCAATATTATTCTACAGACTCTAATTGATCAACTAATTGAAGCGCTTTATTAATAAGTGCTTCTTTTTTTTGGGCTAATTCAGGTTTGCCATCAAAATATTTATTTAAAAGTGTTTCAAGATCCATGGTCACTTTCATGTCAGTGCGCCGCTCGCGCGTTTCGATAGGGCGGATTGGTATGATAGCGACCACATACATTGCCGATTTGAGGGCCTTTTGAATTACCTGCAGATCAACCATGTCGGTCATCCCAAGCTGGAGATGGTATTTAATTTTAACCACAGCATAAGTGATATCTTTTTTGGATATCATCTCTAGAATTTGCTCGGTCTGATCTTTATCCTTTACCAATTTCACATCAAATTGAATGAATGGGCGTGCAGGGGTTTTGATGAAGGTATGAGTGCACTTGTTCTTTGCAGGGATTTTCACATGGCAAAAGCCCTTTTCCTCTTTGCGTTCCCCAAAATCGATTCGTTCAGGTGATCCGGAATAAACAATGGCAGGGTAGCCATTCTTATTTAAATTCTGATACCGATGCAAATGACCGAGTGCCACATAATCAAATGGTTTAATGGCTAGCTGCGAAGGTAGCAATATTGGATCGGTGCCGTAAACCGCCCGCTTTTCCGATCCGGAAAAAACGCCTGAGCTGACCGTAAGATGGCCAGCCAATAAAGCAGGAATTTCAGGATCTAAATCATCAGCCATTTTTTTTATAATTTTTCCCACAGCATTAGAAAGATACTCAGTAATTTCAGTAGCCGATTTAAATCGATGCTTATTGGCAAGAGAGATAGTGTTACGCGTAGGCCATGGGATGCCCACGATTGCAATTGGGCCGCTTTTAGTTTGCAGTTTTATCGTGCGTGGTTTTTCGCAGACATGAAAACCATCTACCGGTAACTGATTAAAGATATCCAGCGCATCCGTTTTTCCAAAGCTTAAGGGATGATCATGATTACCCACCACGATTACGACAGGAATCTTTGCCTCGTTCAAACGCAAAAAACATTTGATTAAAAGTTTTTGCTGCGTGGGGCTTGGTGTGGCAGTTTTATAAGCGTCGCCGGAAAACATGAAAAAATCCACATCTTGCTCAATGGCATAATCAATGCAGAAATTGAGACATTTTTCAAAATCAAGTAGCCGGGTATGAATTCCCGTTTTAGGATCTATTTTGCCGTAATTCTCCATACCAAAATGGATATCGGCTGTATGAATAAATTGTATCATGCTCAATGATTATGCTTCCTGTGGATCATGTTCGGTTTTTTGAGCAGCTATAAACGGTTTGATCGTGCCTTTTTGCCCACCGTTAGAAAGCTCTTTCTTTTGAGTATACTCTTGCTTGTTTATTTGGCGAGAGCGTGCGATAGCTAATGCATGATCAGGCACATCACGCGTTATCACTGAGCCGGCAGCCGTGAAGGCCTGCTCACCAATAGTAACCGGAGCCACCAATGCATTATGTGTTCCCACAAATGCATTATCTTTTATCACCGTCCGGTTTTTGCGTATGCCATCATAGTTGCAGGTGATAGTGCCTGCGCCGATATTAACCTCTTTTCCTATATTAGCATCACCCAAATAGCTCAAATGCATCACATTTGTTTTGGGGCCAATTGAAGAGCGTTTAATTTCAACAAAGTTACCGATGTTTGTTTTCTGACCAATAGATGTTTGGGAATAGACATGTGCAAAAGGGCCAATATGGCAAAATTGGGCAACATGAGCATTTTCAACGCATGAATAAGGAGCAATTTGAACATTATTATCAATCGTAGCATTTTTAATAATACTGAATGCTTCAATAGCGCAATCTTTACCGATTGTGGTATTTCCTAATAAATGAACTCCTGCACCAACCACGGTACCTACTCCGATAGTAGCATTAACATCAATCACAATGTTTTGAGCAGTGCTAAAGCGTACGCCTTGATTCATCCAATGGCTAATAAGCTCTGAGCGTTTGATATGCTCTACAGTCCAAAGCTCGCGCAAGTTATTTATACCTCGTACATCATCAAATGGAGTTTTGATGGTAATCACTTTTTCATTTTGTGCTGTGGCAATATTTATTAACCGACTAATATAGAGTTCTTGAGTAGTTGTGCTTGCCTGAATAGTATCAATCTCTTTTTCGAGAAAATCTTTTTGAATTAAATAAATACCTGGGCTAATGCAACAAAATTCTCCCGGATCATCAGTGAATTCTGGCCCTTCAATCACCGTGATTTTTTTTCTTTTTTCAATCACGCGTCCATAATATTCGCTCGGCTGGTCATAATGGGAAGTCACAAAACTAATAGCGGCTTTATTTTTAGTATGCGCCTTATATAAATCTTCGATTATTGCACGCTTGAGCAGGGGTATATCACCATTAATAATAAGAATATGCTCTTTTTGCCATAATTTTGCCGATGCACGAACCGCATCGGCTGTGCCCCGTTGGGTGGATTGTGTGGCAAAGCTTATCTGATCACCATGTTCTTGCTCTGTAAGCGCTTTAATCGAATCTTGCTGATGCCCCACAACCACGGTGGTTGGTATTCTCATAGAGGTAATCAGTTTGGTGGGATAGAGAATCATTTCTCGACCACATATTTTTTCAAGAAGTTTAGTTCTGCCTGTTTTGCATCGTTTTGATTTACCCGCCGCAAGAATAATTGCTTGCACGTTGCGCTTAATCATGGTGAATATTCCTTACCTGTTCATCATATTTTCAAAAACTATTTGTAGGCTAACTATAACTCACTCGTATTTTAATGTCGATTATTACCTGTACCACTTTAAAAAAGTCCAAAATGCGCTATTATTAAAGATACAAAATAATGTTTGCAAACATTACATCAAGGTATTATATGTCCAAACGGATTACGCTAGCGTTGCTCGTAATCTGTGCTTTTTATAGCACAAGCAGCATTGCAGCTGTGTACGACAATCGTTTTTTTCCTTTTTACGATTATATTTTTCCACGCACTAAGCGTAAGCCCTCATGGTTTAATATGAGCACCTATTTTATCACGGGTGATGAGGCTGAAGGTGAATCATGCAAAATTGGTATACCCGAGCTTTGCGGAACCTTTGATCAAAAAAAATTGGGCGAGGCTATGGAGAATGCAGGATTGCCAAATCCCTTGCGTCCTGATTTTCAACTATTATCAGAGATTCCATGGGATCTTTGTGGAAAAATAACGGGGCAAGGCATAGGCTTTGAAGGTGAACAGGCGATTACATGCCGCCTTTCAGCAGGTCTTTCTTTTTGGTATTTGCATACCAGTTCTAATGTTGAATTTGTCCTCAGTCCAAAATTAGCACGTCAATTAGGATTTTTGGATGGTAAAGAGGGTGATCTTTTTGAACTAGATCGGGAACTGCGGGAAATGCTTCGCGAGATTGGCCTTGAAGGTGGCCAATGGAGCAAATCAGGGGTTACCGACATCGATTTTTATCTTCGGTATGGGGATATTTGGGATTATATTTGGAAATTTAGAAGCGTAGCCGCTGGTATTAAGGTTGGTGTTTTGGGGCCGTCTGGTGCTGAGCGCACAATTTGCAATCCCGCTTCGATCCCATTTTCTGGCAATAAGCATGCAGGCTTTTATGGTGAGGTGGATTTCCAATTAGAGCTTAAAGAAGATATCTATTTTGGTGGACTCGTGCGTGTTACTGGCCGCAAATCGGAGTGTGAGTCAGTGCGGTTTGTTACTGATTGTGAAACACCGCTGTTTGGTGTGATTCAAGCAACGGCTTCTGTAGATCCAGGTGTAGGAGTTGCAGGCTCTCTTTATGCTACCATTGAGGGTATCCGGGATGGCTTAGGCCTTCAGGCTAGATATACAATCGCTTATCATGGTAAAGATCGTTATTGTAATATTGAAGTTTGTGAGGATCTGGACGTTCAAGAAGTATCCGCAGCATCTATTTTTCTCCTTGAGGAATGCTCAACGTTTATTACTGAATATTTCTCACTTAACCTTTTCTATGATTTTGGTACAACAGAGGAAGACTGTTTGGTTGATGCAAAATTTTTCTTTGCATGGGATATCCCAATCGAAGCATTTGGAGCTAAGAATTTTGTGCGAACTAATAGGGTGGCGCTGGGGTTCCAACTGAATTACTAAAAAAAGGTATAAAGGAATGTAATGATAGATAAAATTAGAAAATTTATTCCGGCGCAAAAGCTGCTCGGATTTTTTTCCAATGATTTAGCAATGGATCTAGGTACGGCCAATACATTGGTATATGTGCCCGGTAAAGGAATAGTGCTTAATGAGCCATCAGTGGTTGCCGTCAAAGCAAATACGACCAAAGTATTAGCAGCCGGCCACGCAGCAAAAGAGATGCTGGGCAAAACGCCGGAAAGTATTGTGGCTTCTCGGCCATTGCGCGATGGCGTGATTGCCGATTTTGAACTTGCAGAAAGTATGCTCCGCTACTTTATTCGTGCGGTTCATAATAATCGTCCAACATTGGTGAAACCCCGCATGGTGATTGGGGTGCCTTCGGGTATCACGCAAGTCGAGCGCAGGGCTGTGGAAGAATCAGCGCGTCAAGCAGGAGCCCGAGAAGTCTATACTATTATGGAGCCAATGGCAGCTGCAATTGGTGCAGGTCTACCGGTTCAGGATCCATCAGGAAGCATGATTGTCGATATCGGCGGTGGAACCACTGAAGTGGCCGTTACGGCACTTAAGGACCTTGTATTTTGCCAATCAGTACGTGTTGGTGGTGATGCAATGGATGATGCAATCGTGCAATATATCAAACGAAAATATAAGCTCTTAATTGGTGAGCGCACGGCAGAGCAGATCAAGATTACTATTGGTTCAGTGATGGCTGATCCCAAGAGCCCTGGGAAAATAGATGTTAAAGGGCGAGATTTAGTGAGCGGTGTGCCAAAAACAATTATACTCACAAGCAAAGAAGTCGAAGAGGCGCTCAAGGAACCAATCGGGAAAATTGTGGAAGTGGTTCGCGTGGCATTAGAAAATACGCCTCCAGAACTTTCAGCTGATTTAGTTGATACCGGGATTGTGCTAGCTGGTGGTGGTGCATTACTTAGAGGTTTGGATACCTTGCTTCAAAAAGAGACGGGCTTACCAGTGCGCATTGCAGAAAATCCATTACTCTCCGTGGTATATGGTGCGGGTAAGGTTTTAGAGCAATTAGATTTCTTTAAAGATGCGTTGATGTAGTGGCAGATATACATGGCATTCGCCTTAAAAAGAAACATGGTCAACATTTTTTAAAAGATGAAACCGTTATCCATGATATTATCGATAAAACAGATCTGAAAGACGCATCAGTTTTTGAGATTGGCTGTGGAGAGGGTGCGCTTACGCGTGGCATTCTGACCAATCCAGTTGCGCGGCTCTGGGTATTTGAGATTGATCCAGAATGGGCCGAGTATGTTCGCACTACGATAGATGATGATCGCCTCACCGTATCCACCGATAATTTTTTAGATATAGATTTTTCTCGACTAGAGCCAGATAAGCCATGGACCGTTTTGGCCAATCTGCCCTATGGGGTAACGTTTCCCATCTTATACACTTTTGTAAAGATTCGTGATTTGCTCAAAGAGGGCGTGATAATGATTCAGGAAGAAGTGGCCCAAAAGGTGGTGCAAAAAGGTGGACGCGGCTACGGCTACCCATCCCTTTATTTACAGCGGTATTTTGATTGGGAGCTTATGCGAAAAGTGCCAGCAAGCGCTTTTTATCCCCCTCCAAAGGTTGATTCTCGCCTGCTCTATTTTAAACTCAAAAAAGATATCCCAGAAATTCTTGATGAGCAGGGTTTTTGGAAATTTATTAGGATTTGCTTTGCCTATCCACGCCGAACATTACGCAATAATTTAGCCCAATCTCATTTTGATATGACAAAAATTCCTGCAGATGTGCTCAAGCTTCGGTCGCAACAGATGAGTATGGAAGATTTTCTGAAGATCTGGGAACTTATACAATAACCCTGATCATGGTGCGTGCCTGGCGAAGCCTCTTGTCTGACTAAGCTTTAGCGAAGACTGATGGCGTAGACTGGAGCAGGCGTGTTAGCGCCTTGTCGAACCCTTCCTTCGTTTCACCTTCTTGTCTCGCTGAAAGGCCCGATCATAAAGATGCGCCTGATAATAGGCCAATTTCTTACGTGCTTTATAGGATGCCTTATTAAAATAGGTAGGATCAGGCCGATATTCATAGGCAAGAATTTTGAGATCATCATATTGCTTGGGCGACATAAATGAGCAGTAGGTACAGCTTTTGCGATGTTCTCGTTTTTCTGATTTGAGTGAAGCCATATTTAATTCAGGATAAATACCAAAGGAAATATCATCCTTAAAGGTGTTGAGTTGTTCAATTGCTTGCGTGATCCATCCCAAGAATACTGCCATTGGAAGTGGGTGAAGCGGAAATTTTTCTCGATACCAATAAATAGTCCATCCAAAAAACCAGAGCTCCATATGGCCCGGATCAATACGTCGTTGAGTTTTTGGATTTGGCTTGGTAGGGCGTAGATGGCCTTTTCCTGGAGGAGCATACCGCTTATACACTTTCAGTTTCACTTGGGTAATATTATCCAGATCATTTTTATAGTTATCGAATTTGCGGCTGGCATGCGCATCAAGCTTTTGCACCCAATCGCCCTGTGAATAGAAGTTATAAATTCGTTTAAACATGGGATCTTTAGCATTTTCAATAGTGCGGGGTTGAATTGGTGTTCCAATGAGGAGTATTTGATCGATTTTAAATGTATCTTTAGGAAATTCTTTTTGACGTACTTCTGCCAAATTAATTGCAATATTTCCTCCGTGGCTATAACCAATAATCCGTATTTTGGGATATATATTTTGCTTGGCTAACTGTTCGAGCTCTTGTTTTAATGTATTATAAAACTGTTTTGCGTCCATATAGCGAGATTTATGGCTCAAAAGGCCAGACCATCCATAGGTATAGTAGAGGTTATTTGTTTTGTTGGCGCTATTGAGTGAACAGAGCTTATCAAATACTGCTGCAAAGGCCCGTGCTGCATTTCCTTCCTTATGTGTTTCAGGCACTTTATGGAGCCCAAGCATCTGAATTGCCTGATTTTGATAGAAAAATGGATCGTTTCTTATTATTTCTGTGCCGAGCCAGAGCGTTGAATGAGGAAGGTTATCCCGTACGATTTTGGCGATATTAGCAAGCGAGAATTGCGGCTTGACAGTTCCATGAATAAAAATTGTCATCCAAGTTTCTTTTGGTTTTTCTTCAATTTTTTTAGCCGATAGATGAAAAATTGAAACGAGAAATAGTATAGACCAACGATAATGCTTCATTCTGTTCCCCCTTATTATCAAAATACTCAAAAATAAGCTTGAAAATCTAGAGTATATCCTTTATAAAACCGTTAAGCCCCTTGACATCCCTCATTGCAATGGATGAAACTGAGCTCCAACTATTGAGGAGTTCGTATGTTTTTATGGGAATGGTTTAAAAGATCATGCCGTGTGATCATTGATCAAATTATTATCACTTTTCAGCTTATGTATGGATTATGGTATTTGTGTCGCTTGAAAGAGCCTTTTGTCACCGTTTTTGGTGGTGCTCGGCTTTCTCAAGATGATCCCTACGCAAATAAAACAAGTGAACTCACCCATAAATTAGCAGATCATAATATTTCGGTCCTCACTGGCGGCGGGCCCGGCGTGATGCGAGCGGCTAATTGTGGCGCAATTGCCCATCCAAATGGAAAAGGCTTTCGGAGTATGGGGATCGGTGTGGAAGGGCTTGGAGAATCGGCCAATACCTGCGTTCAAAAATTTATTGTGATGCGTAATTTTCCTGCACGCAAATGGCTACTCACGCGGTATTCAATGGGGTTTGTGGTGATGCCGGGAGGATTTGGCACGCTTGATGAGATGGCTGAAGTGGCTACTCTTATTCAAACTAAACGGATAAAAAATAAACCCATTGTATTGGTAGGCAAAGAGTATTGGAAACCGTTTTTTGCATGGGTGATGGAATCGGCTCTTCCTCGAGGTCTGGTTTCTAAAGAAGACATTCGCCTTTTGGATATCACGGATGATCTCAATGAAGCTGTCTGTTTGCTACGCGGCCGGTGCGAGCTGGTTTTTCCTGAGGAATTGCGATGAGCAGTATTAAATATTTATTAGATGGCCTGTACACGGGTTGGCAAATTGCCAAAGGGGCTCGCAAATTAGCAACACTAGACCAGCCAATCGTGACCATCTTTGGAGGTAAACGAGCTAAAAAAAGTGCAGATTACACTAAGCAGGCATTTGAATGCGCGCAAATGCTTTCAGCGCGAAGCTATTCAGTGATCACTGGCGGTGGGCCCGGAGTGATGGAAGCAGGATTGTGTGGCGCGCTTGATGTGCAAACAAATGATGATAAGCCCTCCTACGCCAAGCAGCCGTCGCCAAGGCTATGGCGGCCAAGGGCTTCGGCGGCCAGGCCTCATGCACTTGGTATTTGTGTGAAAGGGGTTGATAGAGGATTTGAAAGTGCCTGCGGGTATGAAACGATCATGACCAGTTCATTTGAAGTGCGTAAATATTTGCTCACGCGGTTTTCCCAAGCTTTTATAATCTTTCCCGGCGGATATGGCACCATGGATGAACTGTTTGAGATCCTAAATCTGATCAAGCTGGATATTATGGCAGATTGCCCAGTGGTGCTTGTGGGGCATGATTATTGGCACAATCTCATTCATTGGTTTGATGATGCGCTTAAAGAAGGGCTTATTCGGGAACAGGATAGAAGAGTGATCCATCTTGCTGATTCTGCGCAAGAGGCTGTAGAGTTGATTGTCTCTAAATCTTAATTTGATTTCCAATCTGATAACCAATCCAGGATATTAAGACCGATACGAGCCCCGAGAAGGCAAACGGCCAGAAAAGTGAAATAATAAAGGCCGTGAGACCAGAAATAATAGCGCAATACGCAGCATTTTTCTTAAGCCCGGTATAAAAATAGCTATAGAGCAACGGCACAAATAAGCAGCTGACTGAAAGCTCATAGCTCTTGATCAGGATATTAATAATATCATCTGAGACATGGTATGAAGCAATGAGGACTACTAATCCGGCAATAAGGGTAATAATTTTACCGATAGCCACCTCATTTTTAATACGGCCAAGTTTGATCGAAAAATCTTGGGCAATATTAGAGCTCATGGCGCAGAGTAATGAATCGGCCGTCGAGGTAAATGCGGCCACAAGCCCGCATATGGCTAGAACAAAAGTGAACCGATTGGTTAAAAATTGAAGCGATGGGATAAGCGGATTAGCACCAGCTGCCATTGGAAGATTAAGCAGCTGCGTCTGCATACCAAAGTAGATCGGCACGAGGGCAAAAAAAATCATAAACATCGAAGAAGCTAGGGCAGACCAAAAGGCCACTTGCTTTGAGCGGGAAGAGAAAAATCGTTGGGCAAGATCCTGCTCGATGAGTGCAAATAGGGCTGGCATAGTGAATGTTGCTAAAAGGGCGGTATAAGAAAAGGTTGCCCCATTAAAATTAGCTTGTTGGTTTGTGATTGTTGGCCATGAAAATAATGATGGATCCCCAATTATTGCATAAAGAAAAATGCCCCCAAAAATTAAAATAATAAAAAGCACTTGAAAAACATCAGTGATTACCACCGCTTTAAGGCCTCCCATCATGGTGTAGGCAATGATAAATGCCCAGAAGAGCAAGAATGCAATCTCGTTGCCCAGTCCAAGGCCGGTGAGTACTGTTTTAGAGGCCACAATTTGAGCAAGCAAAAGACCGCCCATGGTGGTAATAGAGAGAATAGAAGCAAATTTTTTAAGAGTGATACTGCCGTAGCGCGTTTCAAATAACTGCGCGGTTGTCGATACATTTAAAGCTTGTAACCGCTCTGCGATGCCACAAGCCAGGAGCAGAAACCCAACGCTCAATCCGAGAGTATATAATATCCCATAATAGCCAACCTCATACGCCTTTTGCGCTGTGCCAAGCATCATGCCGCCGCCTAATTGTGTGGCAATAAGGGTGAAGGTGACTGGCACCCAGCCTAGCGATCGGCCGGCTAAAAAATAATCGGTAGAAGTTTTTATGTTTTTTGATGCGTATGCACCAAGAATAAGATAGATGATGCCAAAGATGAGAAAAATCGAAGCAAATAATAAATCCATTAAAATAGCCTAGTAATAAATTATTGTTATTACTAGGCTACTTATTTATAAAGATCTTGGCAAAATGAGATTAGAGAAATTCAACTTCATCATCAATTTACTGTTTCCACACAGACATAATCAGCCGGATATACTTCAAGAGGCGGTAATTTTTTTTCTAACAATGAGATAATACTACCATCCAAATGATTTTGCCGCGCTTGTTTGAGCATATCTTCAGATACATTTGCATTATGCTTTATTAGTGCTTCAAATACTGCAATGCTGCTACCGCCCTGAATGGCTGCCTGTACTGAATTGGCATCTCTAGAGCCATTAGGGTTTGCGTTTTCAGCAATTAATTTTTCCATTGCTGCAATGAGGGTTGGACCATCTGCTTTAGTACCATTTTTTAACAGTAAGATTAATTCTCTGGATTTTTGGTTATTGTAATTCTGTAATACTGCATTCTCATCAAAGATAACTTCTCCATCAGAGTCTGTCTCGTGATCAAGTAATGGTTTCTTGTATTTATTGTTTCCTTGTCTATGTTTTTTATAGTAGACACCACCAACTATAAGCAGTAGGCCACTGATACTACCAATAACAGCCCCAATAATTTTTTTGTTTGTAGAGGGTTTATTTGATTTGACCGTGGTTTTGATAACTTTGTTGACCTCATCAGCTGTATTGGCATGAACTGGCGCACTTGCAATTGCAAGCATGAGAAGAAATGAAACTTTTTTCATGATAACTCCTTAGTTTTTATCATTGCAAGCAGGGTAGACCATTGGCCTATCCCTTTGCAATGAGTTTTTTTAATTAATGGTTAAAAGTCTTATTAGGATGCTTTATTTATCAGGATGTAATAGTTGTAATAAGAAAACTTTCATCATTCATCAGAATTGTTGGCTTTCTCTTGCCTCATTCATGCATAAAGATCAGACTCACTATATGATCGACGGAATTTATGGGTTTGAAAATAATCTTGTTCCTGGATTGATAATGGCTCAAATTCTAATAAACTTTCGTCCAAATTTGTAATTTCTCTTGATTGACTCGAAATGGTTTCAACCGTAAAAAGATCATCCACTAGGAATGTAAGAGCTATTGGCTGTTCATTTACATTCGGTAAATTCAATGGTGGAACCTTGCTTGGTGCTCCTGGTGGTTGATGAAATTGTCTATTAATCGGCGTGTGGATTACAATTTGAGCAATATCTTCTTCAGAAGAACCTTCGAGTACAATAAGCGGTTGCTGTATGAATTCTTGATTGTTTATCTTGGCACTCAAGAATCCAACTAAATGTTGGCTATGCCTTTGGGCAAGCTGAATAAGTGTGAGGTTATTCTTCTGCTCGTTTAGATTTGCCTCATGATCCACTAAGAGTTGCACGATCTCCAATGTAGCACCATTGCGCACTGCAAACCGAAGGGGAGAACTATCACCGAACGTTTTTTTGAGGGTAGGTAAATTACCTTTAAAACGGCCATTTGGATTAGCACCTTGAGCAAGCAGATTTTTAATTGCGCCACTATTCGGATTACCCTCACCAGGCCAGATGATAAGCTCAAAAAGTTCATTAGTGTGCTGTTGGCAAAATCCTGTATTAGGCTCAATAGGATTATAGCCATGATTATTCCGCCTAGCTGCAAAAATTGCGGCACCAACAACGCACGCGCTTATTCCAACAACAGCTGCTACATTTTTAGAAACCCAAGATTTTATTGATCGGAGAGTTTTGGTGTTTGCCTGAGAAGCAGGTATATAGGCAATAAGCACCGCTAACGCAATCGAATATTTCATCTTTCCCCCTTTGAAAGTATTATTGATTGTCGGTAGGTATACTATACGAAAATTGATAGGGGATTGGGAAGAGTTTAGAGGAGTAGGAACTCTTTGAGGCTTTCACGCAACTGCTGTGGTGAGCGATAATGAATACCCTTAATCTCATACTTTTGAGCTGCTTGGATATTCTTTTTTTTGTTATCGATAAAGAGTATATCTCTAGGATCGGCTTGTGCAGCAGTTATGAGTTTGCCGAATGCTCCCGCCATTGGCTTGCGGATATAATCATCATCAGCTGTTGTGTGAACAGCAGTATCAAAGAGATTCATGATATCAGGGAATTGCATGCATAAATTCTCATATGCATGCTGGCCGATATTTGAAAAGGTAATTAATTTATGGCCGTTACTTTTACACTCTCGCAGAATCGCAACAACCGGCTGAATAGGTTTTTGGGCATTGATAATTGCAATGCCGGTTTGTGTATAGGGCATCAGCGTTTTATGCCATTGTGCCATACGCATCACATACTCTTCACCAACAGCATTTTTGTGCACCAGCTTGGCAAAATTAACCCAAAATCGGGGATTAAGAGGAGTGGTGATTAGTGGTAGTTTGGGAGATGCCTGCCATATGATAGAGGCTACTTTTTTATAGTCCATACGGAATAAGACATCGTGCAAATCGAACGCAATTACTTTCATACTTTCTAAGGTACGTTTTTTAGTATGAACTGCAAGAACCTCTTATTTATACTAAGTTTGCAGTGATAAGGTCGAGCGGTTTGCACCTATGTCCTCGATAAAGATCATATGTTTTATAATGCGCTAGGCACAGCCAACAAAAATTACAACGGCATTTACGGCAGGTCATATGATTACAGCCACCGTTTTTTTGAATATTTATTCCACAGTTAGGGCAGGGCGTTGAGTTGCTATTTACATACCTGGCACTTTTCTTATCTGCATCACTGAGCTGCTGATCTTTCGCTTGCCTGCAAGAAATGCTTCGAGTGTGAGAGAGCAAACAGTGAGAACAGTATCTTTGGTTACATTCTGGGCATCGAACTGGATGAGCTCGAGTTCCTCTATCTTCCATGATGTATTTACAATCAGGAGTTGGGCATTGCTGAGAGTTTGGTAAGCTATTGAGGTATTCCCTATCGGCAAGTTCTTGAAATCGGGTTCTTTTAGGTGAAAAATACCCAACAATATTACGCACTATTTTATTGGTGAAACGGCGATCGCAGTTTTCAGCGGGGCATGTGAGGGTTGCGGTGCTTTGTGAACGAAGGCCATAATCAAGCTGGCCATTTAAGCATTCGGTGCAGTATCTATGGCCACAGGAAAGTCTGGTACAAGAAAGGCGATATTTATCTTCCATGCAAATATCGCAACGAAATTGCTTACTTACCCAAATCCCTCCAGCAATCACTGCACCAGCAGCACAGAGACTTCCAATTTTATATTTATGTCTGTAGCCCCATCGGCTTAAATTCTTAAGGCCATTCCAACTTCGCATTCCAGATCTTTTCATGAAAGAGGGGACTAGTGATGCACAATGAGAAAGATATGAGCGATCTGGATTTTTAATATAGAGGTATAAACTAGCTAATGAAAACTCGATAGTCACTACGCCACCAATGAATACCCAAGGATGATTTTCTACAAATTGTTCGAATGCACTTGGTTCGTGTCTTCGATAGTTATATCTATTGTGATTATTGTCACCCCAGGCCTCTATCATTGAGCTTCCTAAAATAATTGGTGCAAGCAGTAAAAGTATTAATTTCTTCATGATAGTTATTTCCACCATTCATTCGGATTCGGACAACCAAAAAACCCTGTGTTGCGATGCGCTTGTGTTCTTTGTAACCAATTGGTACCACAGTCCCAGCAAAATTGATGACTGCATCTGCATGTCATATGTTTGCACCCCGAATTTTTTTGGATAGGTTTATGGCAACTTGGGCAATTTCTTGTATGTGTAGTTTTCCATTCATTAAATTGTCTTGTTCCATTCGGATCCAGTCTTTCGATTTCTGCAGCACGAGTACAGCTCAATCCGCCATCATGATCTTTTAAGCAGTTACTACAATAACGGCTCTGGCAAGTAGGGCAATTGAATTCAACCCAGAAATTTAATGGTGCATCATTAATGAAATAATAGCCGCAATCAGGTGTAGGGCAATACTTCATACCTCCCGTGAGTACAACTCGTTCATCTCTAAGAATGTCTAAGAACTGATTATATTTGCCTCGATTTTTGCGCGTTATTTTGCGGACATCAGCTTCTGTAAGCTTCGTGGCGCATGTAGGATCTGGGCATTTGAAATTCCCTGTATTTTTGTCATTGAGTGCTGTGTTTAGAAAACGGGATAAACAGCCATTGCAATAGGATTCATGCCCGCAGTTCAATTGAGCATATTCGCGAGTATCTACATCGTCATAACAAATGCCACATTTACGCGTTTCGACAGGCGGCTCAGATGCAAAGTGTGGTGCTATATTTTCATTAAAGGAATGGCATGCTGAATCCCAATGGCCTGCGATAGAACTGCCAAATCGATTTAATGAGGCTTTAGCTTTATACATTGGATTTACACCAGTTCGGCGATAATCATAGTAGGCATAGAGGCCAAGTGCTGTGAGCCCGAGAGCAAGAGCAAATTTCCCTTTATGGCGCCTGATAAAAGATAGCCCATTATTTGCCGAATGAGCGAATCTACGGTGACCACTTTGTGTTGTCCCAGTAATGGTTGCCCACCATGTTTTTACTCTATTAGATGCTCTTGTAGTAAAGGTTGGTCGTGGTTGTGCAACCGCTACTGCCGGTATATTGGCAGCCTGGAGCCCCGATGCGATGAATAGTAAGGATGCGAATATCGCCCGTAAATTTTTCATAATAACTTCCCATGAATAGTAACTATCTTTATCTCTTAATCGTCGAGCTCGACAATATCTAGAGCCGTACCCTTATCATACTCTTGTACATACGCATTATAACTAGTGGTAAATGTCGCAACATTTCTTGGTTGGCGCCTAAATCTAGAACGACGATTATACGTCTGTATAACTGATTTAATATCCGCTCCAGTGAAATCTGTACTTCCAGCGGCAAGCTGAGTTCGAATATCGTTATCAATTGTTGCCACAGGAAGAGCATTAGTATTTAGGAAATGATCCCATAGTGCTCGCCTTTGAGGCCGATCAGGCAACGGTACTTCAATATGCTGCTCAAACCTACCCGCACGTTTAACGGCAGCATCAATACATTCAATATTATTGGTTGCTCCAATAACAATCACATTATCTAGCGGTGTGAAACCATCCATAAGATTAAGCAATGTATTTATGGTTGCATTATCATCTCTTTCGGTCCTCATATCTTGTCCATGAGTTCTTTTAGCTGCAACTGCATCAAATTCATCGATAAATATAATTGAAGGGTGTTCGGGAGTACCTTGTGCTCTTGCATTAGCAAATAACCTATTTAAACTAGCAGTACCCGATCCACGGTAGGTTTGATTAAACTCACCACCAGCCATCACAAAAAATGGACAGCCACATTCACCAGCTACTGCTCGGGCGAGCAATGTTTTACCCGTTCCGGGAGGGCCATGGAGAATAATCCCCTTTGTGCGACCAATATCATTATACTGATTTGGATTTTGGATCATATCTTTTAGGATTCGGACATCTTCCGGAACTTCGCCGATAACATCGGTAAATCGGGTTGTGAGATTCGCAGGGGCAATTTGATTAGCTAATGGCTGAGCAAGTTGTTCATCCAGATTTTCTCGTGACCATTTTTTACGCATATAAAGTAGACCAGATCCTATAAGCCCAGGGATAATTGCCTTGCGGAAATTTGTGGGTTGAAGCATTTTGCTTAATTTTGAACTGAATTTTGGATAAATTAGCATCTGTGACTTTACCGCACTATTCTTTCCTAAGACACTTAAATTACGCAGAAGGTGCCAATATGAATAGGCCATTGAAACTAATCCCAAACAACCAGAGATGTCAGCTTTATTAGTTGTGAGAAATTGGACACTCGTATTTTTAGCTTGTGTTGTCCATGTCTTAATATCTTGCCATGAAAATGCATGTATAGCTGGCATGCTTGCCAAATTTAAGCTAAGTATCAGTAATAAGTTTTTATAACAGTTCATTCTCATAACCTCCATTATGATTTAGTTCATTTTACTCTCTTTGAAGGAAAAGTCCTTCAGATTGCATATTTGTAAATATGCCACAATCGGGATTTTGCTGCAACTGGCCCCATTAGGAGCGGCTATTGGGCAAGTTTGGGTTTAAGCATCTAACATACAACCCCTATTTTGAAAATGATTATAACCTACTACGTTGGGTTGTAAGCAGAGCCAGCAGAAACTTTGTCTGCATCTTGTACATAAGACTTTATTGCATCCACCATTTTTTTGGATATACGCCCCACAATTGTTAGGGCATCGCTTACTATTTTCGAGCTTCCAAACTTCGCTTGCCTCTTCATCAGGTTTAAGATCCCGAAACTCTTCAGCTTCTTGGCATGTGATCCGATGAGTGTGATCATGCAAGCAATGGGAGCAGTAGCTATTGCGGCATAAGCGGCAACGAGTCTTATGCGCTCTATTACCTGCTAAAAAGAGATATTCGCAATCAGGAGTGGGACATTGCTTTCCATCTGGTTGCCCGAGTATATATTCTTGATGAGCTAATTTATTAAACTCTGCATAATTATCAGAGAAATAGCCTGAAATGCTTAATATATTATAGCGGCTTATCTTGTGTCGGCATCCTGTATTTGGGCAGAGTAAATTATGGGTGTTTTTATCATTAAGACCTGTTTGAACAAGCCGTTTTAAACAATCAGTGCAGTAGCTATGGCCGCAGGCAAGTCTGGTAAACTCAAATCCGCTTTTATCGTCAAAGCATATGCCGCATTCTTGAGGTGCAGCCGTATCTGCATAGAGCATAGCTGCAAAGCAGACGGCTCCTAAAATGAGAAGATAATCCTCTGGAGCAAGGTTAATTTTGCGAGCAAGCTGGGAGCATTTATTTTTTATATATGAGGTAGATTTACGGGTTTTATCTTTAATCCAGGTTGTACTATTGCTCCAAACTCCAGCTTCGATTGCAGGAACGCCACCCAGAGAAAGCGATAGAACCAACCATCCATTTTTAAACCAGTTCATATTACCCTACCTAATTTGAATAATTTTATTGTTATATAATAGTATAGAGTAAGCTTTAAATGTGCAAAAGGCTAGAGTAGGAGAGGTTATCCAAACAATGGGCAACGATGGCCAGGATCATGATGTCGGCGGTGTTGCAAGCATCTCCAGCAGAATTCATATCTACACTGCCGGCATCTCATATAATTGCATCCACCATTTTTTTGAATTCGTACATTGCAACGAGGGCATGGCTTAGTATTTCTGCGTTGCCACTCTTGATTAGCTGCTGCATTAGCATTATCTGCAATATTGTTTTGCATTGCCTGTTCGCACGGTATATTGTTCGCATGATTCAGGAGGCAATTAGCGCAATACCGTTGGCGACAGGCCGGGCATCGCATATTGCGTGCTTGGCCATTGTATGCATACGCATGATTGCAATTAGGCGTAGGGCAATGGCGTCCATTGGGCATAGCCATAAGGCGTTCGCGAGCTGCAATCTCAGCGTAGCGATTCAGCTTTTGATTATCCTGGCCACATATATTACGAATATCTGCATCATTCATTCTTTGGCGGCAACCCTCATGAGGGCAGACAAGGGTATTGGTGCTTTGTTGTCCGATTGCCATATCAACCATCCCATTTAAACATTCGGTGCAATAGGGATGGTTGCAATGCAAAACGGTAAATTCATTTCCGTTTTTTTCATCGAAGCAAATACCACATTCTTGTCGTGGAAGGTTTTGCTGAGGCGCTGGTTGATTAGGCCGGTTGTAATTCTGAGGGGGATGATAAGCAGGATTATTTTGGTAAGCCTGCAAAAATAACCTTACTAATGCAGGATTTTCAGCCAATATCCTGAAGGCATCCATTGTGACACGTCCCGCAAGTCTACCGGTTGCCGCTACTACTTGGTAGATCCCATTAAAGAACATTCTAAAACCTCTGCCAATCCCATTTTTTACATCTTTTAAGGTATAGCCATTATGTTTTAGATATTTATAGACGGCATAAAGAGCAGCGATGCTGACCCCCGCGGCTACCTCTTGTGGATGATCATCAACAAATTCAAGAGTGTTATCAGCTCGGTCTTGCAACCATACTTTGGCTTCATCCAACGTAATTGAATGTATTGCTGGATTAATACCAATAGTGAAAGTGAGAAGTAAGCATATTTTTTGAAAAAGTTTTTTCATTAGATTCCTTGCAGATAAACCTCAATTGCCTACTAGGATAGGTTATTAGTACGCAGCACGCAAATGGTCACAAGATAGATCAAATTTTTAAAGAGCTTTTATCTGCCGCAATTCTCTTCTAAACTGAAACGGTGTACTAAACCAAAGGGCATGAATGCCCAGATCTTGGGCCGGCTTTAAATTCCCCTTTTTATCATCGATGAAAATAATCTTTGTTTTTTCAGTATCAATGCCATGGTTTCTCACCATTTCAAGTGCTTCATGATAGGCAATTTTAGATGGCTTAGAGGTGTACTTATTTTCCGGTGAGCAGATGCGTGCATCTTGGAATAATGCAAAAAGCTTAGGCATCTCTTTTTGGAGTATCTCATAGGTTAATGAGCCCACATTAGAAAATACAAAAAGTTTATACCCTCTGCGCTTGAGGGCTTTGAGCGTTTGGACCATCTCATCATGTGGCTCATTGGTATTACCGATATCCAGCAGTTGCATTTTATAGGGCTCAAGGACTGGATATTTTTCAGTGAGGCGTAGGATATAGGACTCATAGCAGCGATGATCATCTTTATACATTTTATAGACATCTCGCACAAACCAGGGATTGATAATGAGATATCCAAGGCTTCCTTTGCGCGGCAAGTTCCAAAGCTGCTTGAGTCGTTCTTGTTTATCACTTTTGAGTACCACATGATGAAGATCAAAAAGAAACACCGCATTTTTTGGGTTCACTTTACCGATGCGCGTAAGTGTATGGAAGTTATAAAGATTGGCTGGATCTGGCGCTGCGTCTAATACGCCAGTAAACATTGCAAGAGAAAACAGTATAAAAAACATAGGGCATCCTTTTTGGATACCCTAGGTTAATCATACGATTATTTCAACAGTTATTTTTCTAGGTTGTTCAGATAAATCCGATGTTACGTAAATCTCGCTGTAACTGCTGTGCATTTTTAAAATGAATTCCATAAATACCCTGTTTGCGGGCGCCACGTATATTTTTGATGTCATCATCAATAAGGATAAATGTTTTAGCATTGGGATACCGTTTACGGATTTTCCGTTTTGCATTAATAAATGCATTTGGATGCGGTTTTGCTTTCCATCTATTTTGAGCAGAGCAGACAATTGCATCATCAAATACGCTTAGAAATTCATAACCAGATTTTTGTTGTAAGCTCTTCCAAGAATCAATGCCAATATTGCTGAGCAAGAAATTCCCTTTTGTTTGTTTGCCTATACGTTTCATAAGTCTCACGGTTTCTTGCATTGGTTTTTGAGCATTAATAAAATCGATAGCATCATTCTTTTTGAATGTGTTCAAGCTTTCCACATTCTTCAAAAGCTCAGCGGCATACTGCTCGGAGCAATCTTGGCCATTTTTTTTAAGGTTCCAAATAGTGGTATAGGTTTTTCTATTAAAAAGAGCTTTAAAGATTTTAGATTTATTGGGGAGATTCCAAGCATATTTAGCCGCTTGGAGGATATTTGGTTTTGAAAGTACGCCATGCAGATCCCAAAGGATGACAGCATTTTTAGGCTGGAAGCGTTTTTCTTTATAGAGAGCCCTCAGCTCATGGATACAGTGTTTATGGGCTGAATAGCTTGTATGCGAGCTTGTTAGGAGTAAAAAAGCTATAAATCCAGTACCAGCTAATTTTTTGAACATGTGCAAAACCTCCAGTTAAGACTTTTTTATACTTTTTAGTATACTAGAAAGTAGTTCATGAGCCAAAAGCCCCCTTAAAAAAGGGTTTATGGGCAAGAAAAAACTTTATTATCAGAGTAAATAGATGAAAAATATTCTTATTGGTTATTTCTGTATAACGGGGATGATGGCCATGCAGGCAGAAACAATATTCTTTGATTTAAGCGGCGTTTTATTGTCTATAGACCGTAAAAAAGCGTTTGAATCTATTGGTATACGATCAGGCTTGCAATACTATACTCAGTTCAAAAGACCTCAAAACCCAAAAAAATATCTTTTTGATTGTCTCAGTAAGATAAAGAAACCTCAAAAAAATGCACCGAGAGCATTTGGCGAAGGGCTTCCATTGCCTCAGCTTATGATTGATTGGCTTGCAAGCTCTTATAATGGTGAGCAAAAAGTTTTTACCAATGCAGGCCTATTGCAACGTGTGCATACCAGTATTGATAGTAATGATGATATGACTGCTGCCGACAAACAGTTTATTAAAGGGCTGGCCCGATATATGTTTACTCCTGAGATTTTTGCACAAACAGCGCAAATTATTCCTGAAGGGTTGAATATTTTACGTGCTTGCCACAATAAGCGTAATCCAGATGGAACTCGATCAAACAAATTATATGTTATTTCCAATTGGGATGCAGAATCATTTGCGTGTCTACGCAGACGGCCAGATATGCTCCAATTCTGGGCCATGTTTGATGGCTTTATTATTTCAGGTCAAGAAAACTCAATTAAACCGGCTCAAGGTATTTTTAATGCTGCCCGTACAAAGGCGGCTATCGAAGAAGGTGGTATTTTTATCGATGATCAGCTTGAAAACATTGAAGTAGCTAATGCATTAGGATTTGATGGAGTTTTATGTGATCATGAAAACGTTTGGGTTCGATTAGAGGCTCTTAATATTGTGGAACCTCGAACGTTTGTGCAAAAAAACCACAAGCGGATTAATGGGGCGCTCAAGTTGGCTATTGCTGCTGGTGCGCTGTATTATGCTGGACCCCTACTCGCTCAAACTGCAATTGGGCAATGGATAGTTCAAACCAGAATAGCACAGGTTATGAGCAATTTTATGGGTACGCTCGCTAATTTATCAAGGATAATTTCTTAATATTTATCCCAATAACCTGATCAAATCAATATCTTGATACGTATTAATAATCAGATCAGCTTCTTTTGTCTGATCGGGATTGCTCGATGTGGTAATGCCAATGCAAAACATTCCGGCTGCTTTAGCTGCCCGCACACCATGAGCAGAATCTTCTATAGCAATGCATTGTGTTGGATTAACGTCTAAATTTTGAGCGGCATGTAAATAGACTGCTGGATCAGGTTTACAGACATTATTAACATTGGAAATGCTATATATATGATTTCCAAAAAAACGGCCAAGCTCTAAGCTTTTGGTAGCAATAGATAAAGTCTCATCATCTGCATTAGTGGCAACACCCGTTTTAAGATTATGGCTATGTGTGAGCTTGTGAAATGATTCAAAGCCATCAATAAAATGAATGCCATCATGATACATAGCCGTGGCAAATCCTTTTTTTTCATGCATCAGGGATTCAATTGAATCAGTGATTGCAAGAGCATCTTTAATGCGAGCACATGCTTTATGCATAGCCAAGCCGCACAGCTCAGATTGAAGAAGCTTAGCATCTTCTGGACGACCACCCTTATTGGTGATTAATTGGAGAGAGGCTTTTTGCCAGATATGCTCCGAATTGATAATGGTACCATCAAGATCAAATATGATTGCGGTAAACTTCATAAGGGCCTCCCAGAGCGTTAACTATACAACAAGCCTAAAGCTGGTATTCTATTATTATTGTGAAGAGTAGTTACATAGGATAAGTATATGATGAATACAAATAAAACCCTACGATATTTTTCTAAAACAATGCTAGCGTTTGGCATTATAGAGCTGGCAAGTATGCTTAAAATGAGCTATATGGTTGGTTCATGGTCTGCCTTTTTCTCTGCCACTAATATTGCTGTTCCAATGGCAGGTGTTTTTGGCGGTACAGCATTGACTGGCTTGATAACCATTATGCGTGCTTTGAGCAGATGGCTTTTATTAGGCTCTAATCCAGCATCATTTTTAGTATTCCATATTCCTGGTGTGGTAGCAGCCTTTTATTGGCGCAGTTCATCACGCTTGGTAAAAATGGGATTACCGCTGCTGTGCATGGCATTGTTTATTGCACATACTCCAGCCGCATGGTTCTATAGCTTATACTGGTTGATCCCAGTGGGGTTATATGTTGCTAAACGTGAATCCATTTTTGAAAAAGCATTGTCAGCAACCTTTATAGCGCATGGTGTTGGATCAGTGATTTGGGCCTATACCGTACCAATGGCTGACTCTGTTTGGCTTGCTCTTATTCCTATCGTGGCAATTGAACGATTAGTTTTTGCATCTGGGATGGCTATCGTATATCATATCGTTACGAGTCTAGAATCAGTTTGGGACAAATATAAACAACGCATTTTTGCATAATAAAAATAATAGATGAATCATTTAGCAGTTATTATGGACGGGAACCGGAGATGGGCCCGTCAACGAGGAAAATTTCCCTGGTATGGTCATAAAGCGGGCGTGGAAGCAGTTCGCCGAGTTGGTGATTACTGCCTGAAAAAAAAGATTCCTTACCTTTCTTTATATACCTTTTCTATAGAAAATTTTAATCGAGATCCAGAGGAATATTCCTATCTATTCCGAATGCTTGCAGATGTGCTCAAGCAAGAGACAGATAATTTTATTAAGCAGGGTGTGCGAATACTATTTGTGGGGGATCGCGCTTTATTTCCCAAAACGTTGCTTCCCGTAATTGAAGAAACGGAAAAGAGGACTGCGCAGTGCGAAAATTTGCATGTGAATATTCTCTTTTGTTACGGTGGCCAGCAAGAGATTCTGGATGGGGTGCGATCAGTTGTGCGTGACGTTCTGGCTGGCAAACTGGAAGAAAATCAATTGTCTGTTGAAGGGTTTAAAAAGTATTTATGGCTCCATGGATGCCCGCCCCCCGATCTTGTGGTCCGTACTGGAGGAGTTCATCGCTTGAGCAACTTCCTTCTTTTTCATACTGCCTATAGCGAGCTTTATTTCATGGACTGCTTGTGGCCTGATATTCAGGAAACCAATCTCCAGCAAGCAACTGACTATTATCAGGAATGTAAGCGCAATTTTGGTAAATAACTTAATTTACCCATAATGTAACGCTTAATTTCTCATTCAAATCAATGAATGCTTTTGCTGGCGGCTTTTGCTTAACTACGCGGCAGTTGGTGCAGGTATGATTGGGTTTTTTTGTTTGGATATGCTCAATCTTGGCCTTAATGCCATATTCATTGAGGAATTGCTTTGCCTCTAAAACCGATTTTTTGCGCAAATCAGGCATTAATACAATCTTTTCATCAGATTCCGGATAATAGATAATCATCCCATTATCGATGCAAGCCATACGCGCAGAAGGGAATTGGCCTATAACCTTTTCAGCCCTTCGATTTCGCTCCGCTCCACTTCCAGCCGTCGCTCTTCGAGCTATGGCGGACACAGCAGGATGCCTGTCCGTCGAAGCCTTCGGCGTAGACGGAAGCGGGGTGGGAGAGGGAACTTCATACAGCTTTTCATGAATTTTTTTCTGGCGCACAATTCGAGCCATATTTTTTCGCGTTTTGCCTATCAGATTAGGCGTTGGCTGGTCGGCCGGTTTTTGGCTGATTACCAGATACACTGGTTGGCCAATTTTAATCTGCTGGTGGGCAGCAGGGGTTTGGCTCAGGATCAGGCCATCAGGCAAATCAGGATCTTCCTTTTGGGCCAATATACGGGGCGTTAGATGGGCTGTAGAGAGGGTCTCAATGGCTGACATGAGTGTTGAGCCAACCAGAGCAGGCGTAGTAACTGTTGGCTGGGTGTAAACGGTACTTAAAAGGTAATATCCTCCTAAGAAACTCAGAAAGGGGAGAGGCCAGAGGAAGCTTTTATAATTCATGCTTTTAAGTATACGAGCAAAAAAAGAGAATGCCAGGTAGGCCATAAGCCGGATTCTGTCCCTCAATTTCTGAGGTGGCAACCATTTATCTGAGCGGCATACCCGCGCGTTTGACCGGAACGAAAAACCGACACACGCCTATTTTGCCTTGCTCCGAGTAGGGTTTACCCCACTACACCATTACTGATGCAGCCCGTGCGCTCTTACCACACGTTTTCACCCTTACCTCCCCTAGGGAAGGCGGTTATTTTCTGCGGCACTATCCATGGGATTGCTCCCCCCGTGATCGCGAATGCTCTCACGGTACTCATTTCGTTTGGAGTCCGGACTTTCCTCTTGCCAGAGAACGCTCTGGAAGCGGCTGCCTAGCCTACCTGGTATTTCAAAAGATATAATATTTGTAATAAAGGTATCAAAAAAAATAAGAGGTGTATAGCTATTTCTTTTTTTGTTTGACATTGGTTTCGAATCCGGTACAGTTAAACAAAAGTTATTCGTGTTTTACGTAAAACAGTTCTTAAAGGAGTCTTTCATGAAAAAGGTTGTCGCTTCATTGGTATTAGCGAGCTTGGTTTCTTCATCAGTAGCTGCAGTGGATGTTATTGGAGCGGTTCGCTCTACTTCAGCTGGCATTTCTGCATTCGTTACAAAAAACCCAAAAACAGTGGTACTGAC
>SDBT01003951.1_pt1 | contig 25385 bp, 39 predicted proteins | sample 2277101 | NCBI WGS metagenome assembly SDBT01 (sample SAMN10404973, study PRJNA504765) | marine sediment metagenome | isolation source: marine sediment core GS10_PC15, 103 cmbsf | place: Arctic Ocean: Southern Knipovich Ridge | collected 2010 | reverse complement strand
GCAATTAGTAAATAAGTCTTGGTTATAAAAATCTGCTAGGTTTTCATGTTGCCAATAAGATTCTATATTGCCTGTATCTAGCATCTTTCTAATTTCTTTAACTATTGCTCCACAATTTCTACACTTTGTCATCTATTACCTCTAAACTTAATTTTATGCTTTCTAGCTTTTTAAGAAGAGAATTAATATTTTCTTCTTCAGTTTCTTCTATACTAACATCATCTGGGTTGTCTTTAATCCATTCTGCTCTTGCTATTAATTGTCTCTTTATGAAATGAATTTCACTGATTGTTAATTTTACCATCCATCCACCTCTCTAATTTCCTAACTTCCCTAACAAAATCTCTTTTATCTAATTCTACTATAGCTTCATCAACACCATCATCATCTGTTAAAGCGAAAATAAACAACATAATTCCATAAAAGAAATATGCAAAGCCTACAAGCCCTAACCATAACCCTATATTTGTCATTCTTTCACTTCACTGATTAGCTTATCAATAACTTTATCAGCCCAAACTCTATCTTCATTTTTCATATCTTCTGAAAGTTCATTATAAGGTATCCAAAGTTTTAACCATTTATTGTGCTTTTCTGTTATTACTTTAGCCATCTTATAATAATCATTTGCATTACCATCCATAACTTGACTTATAATAGACCTACTCCATTTAATCCATTGTTCATGTTCTAATTTTGCTAAAGCTTCTCTTTTATTTTCAATCTCCTCGCTTGTGAAGAGAGTGATTTCTTTGAAATCTTTGGCAGTGTTAGCTTCTTCACAATCCAAACACCAAGGATATTTTTTGAGTTGTTTTTTATCCATCTTATAATCAATACCCTTACATCTCTTACATTGATAGGCTTTAATTGGCATCTTTAATCACCTTTCGTTCTTGCCATAACTCTTCTTTTCTTACTTTAATGAATTTTTTAATAGACTTATAACAATCCTCGCAATAACTTATTTTATTGAAAGTGTCTACACATATAAAACATAACTCTTTATTACAAATATAACAATTAGGTAAAACTGTCTCTAAATCATAAACAGATTGACAAGTCTCACAAATCCTATTCTGTACCTTTATAGTTCTCTCAATTATCATTTTTCTTTCTCACAAACAAAGTTACCATTATCGACAACAGTAATCTTATATCCTAATCCCCTAATAGCTTCACATATTTCTTTTAAGTCATCATAGTCATGCTCATCTATTATAGTAAGCTTAACTCCTCTTTTAGATTCCTTTAACATTGTTTCTCTTCATCCTCTTTCAAATCTCTAGCCATTTCTTTAGCCATATCATAATCTTCTTGTCGTTGATGTTCATTACAAAATCCCCATTCATAACCACCTATTTCTAATATTTTAAAACAAGTTGTGCATCCTGACTTATCACAAACAGTACAATCTTCTCTATAATGTCCTTCTCTCCTTCTGGCTATTTTACCACAATTATAACATTCTATTATTAACGATCCTAAAACACAATCTTGACATATTGGTTTTGGAACTATCTTATATCCTCTACCTTGTCTACTTCCAAATTGCTTTTTACATCTTGAACATTTCATTTTTTTAATTCTACTCCTTTAATTTAGATTTTTCCAAATCATCTTTTAACTCATCAATTTTTTCACGTAAACTTTCTATTCTTTTTTCAATAGCATTAAATCTATTTTCAAGTTCCAAAATTATTCCTTCTTTATCTCTTTCTTGCATTCCTTCTTCTCCCATTTTGAACCTTCTTTGATAACTTTAAATCTCAAATCATCCATCATAATCATCAAAACTTCATCTCCAGCTTTCAAATTATTATATTCCAACCATAGTTTAGGTGCTGTAACAACTACAGAGTTGCCTGATGCTGTTAATTTTCTATTTTGAATCATAAGTGGTATATTCATCTACTTTGTTCCTTCAATTAGTTCCTCATAATCATAAGATACATCAGTTGAGCTTTGCAATTCCATCATAACAAGCATCTTTAAAAGTTGTTTCTCATTCATGTTTTCCAAATCATTTCTAATTCTTTCTTTAATTCCCATTCTATTCCTCCTCAACTACTTCTTTGAAAGCATCTATCAACATCTCTACAGTATCTGTATCTCTTTTATGTCTCATCTTTCTTCTTTGAATTTCTAAGAAGTCTATTACTTTTTCGACTTCTATGAATTTAACTAGTTCAACATTTTTATCATCACATTCTTTTTGTTCTCCTACAGGATTTGCATTATGCCATTGATTAGTATTTTTATAACGATTAACTTTCTTACGATAGTTCCATCTATCTTCTTTTTCGAAAAAAAGACATTTCTTACATTTGTAAAGTGTTATTGATTTCATTGTTTCTCCTTAACATTATTAACAGGCCAAAACCAAGATCTATCAGTATTGATTTTATCCCTTACAGATATTTCCTCTTCATCACAATCTTCAATAAAACAATTTCCTATATGGACTATCTTCATTCTTCTTTTCCCCAGTATCCTCTATGATCTTTTTCTAGAACTCCTTTCTCTTCATCTCGAGATGATTCATCTGGGAATATTGTATATTGCTTATTTTTTAACTTGCCTTCAATCCTTTTTCTTCTAGCCCTTGTTAAAGTCTCAATAGGCATAGATTTAATAATCATTTCTTGATCTTCTTCTGATAAATTGATTCCTAGCATATTTACTATATAAGAAACAAATAGTGCATTATTATTTTTTCTACAGTCTGGGTAGTTCTTTGATAGGTAGAACTCGAAATCTCTGATATAATTAAAATTGTCTATAACAGATTGAGGTATTGTTTCATTAAATTCTTGTGGAAATATCATTCTCTTTTAATCTTATAAAGAATAAGTAATATATAAAGATTTATATTGTGAATAGAATACATATAAAAAAAGAAAAGAAATAAGCCTTCTTTTGGCTTTTACCCGTAGATCTATCTTTTGCCTCTAAAGATAAGAGTTATACCAACAATCAAAGTCAGCAAGAATACTGATACGATAATAGTACCAATTAATCCAAACTTAGATGTGATATTTGAGATACCTGTTCTACCATCTGTTGATGCGTTGAAAGCAGCACCACAATCATTTGTAACAGTTGCGTTACATCCTATTGATGTGTTTACTGTGTTTGTGTTTGTTACAAAGTCTTGTCCCAAACCATCTAACAGGTTTAAACCTACCACAGCCACCACAGCAGCTATTACAAGCAATAATACTCCCCCAATTAATGAGCCTTGTACTATCTGACCTTTTTTATTAAGTCTTCCTTGTATTTGTGTAGTTTGTACCATCTTCTTATCTTTGGTTTCTAAAGATTAAAGTTATACCAACAATCAAAGTCAGTAAGAATACCGATACTATAATAGTACCAATAAGTCCAAACTTACCAGTGATGTTAGAGATTCCTTCCTTAGCAGAATCAGAAGCATTAGCTTCAGTAGAGTTTGGTGCAAAGTCATCATCAAGACCATCTAACATAGATAATCCAACAACAGCTACAACAGCAGCTACTACTAATAACAGAACTCCACCCACTAAAGAATTGGATACAACTTGACCTTTTTTATTCATTTGTTTTTGCATTTTGTCTTATTGAGGAATTATATGAACCTTTTTTTAGGTTCTTTCCCAAAGGTATACCTTCTTCTTATCTTTGTCCTCTAAAGATAAGGGTTATACCAACAATCAAAGTCAGCAAGAATACTGATACTATAATAGTACCAATAAGTCCAAACTTACCAGTGATGTTAGAGATACCTGTTTTAGCATCATCAGAGGCGTTAGCTTCTAATGATCCTGCCGCGAAGTCATCATCAAGACCATCTAACATAGATAATCCAACAACAGCTACAACAGCAGCTACTACTAATAACAGAACTCCACCCACTAAAGAATTGGATACAACTTGACCCCTTTTGTTCATAGGTTTTAATTCTTGCATTGTAGTCTAAATATACCTATAATAAGTATATAAGGGGTGGTTCACCTTAGTTGATTATAGTTGATTATGGTTATCTAGTTCTTGGTAGAGCTAAAGCTATAGCCATAATAACTATAAATCCATATATCCATATTGTAGGTAAAACATCAGCCCACCATAAGAATAATGATAGTCCTGAACATATTACAGAAGAACCTACAATGGCTCTTCTATTTCCTGCAGGTCTAAACCATATTATAAATCCAATAAATATACCCAACATCATGAAAGGCATACCTGTATCGTTTGTAACAGTATTTACATAACTAAACAATTCTGCAAATCCAGTTCCGTTAAATTCTGCGAAAACCATTTTATCTGTCTATCATCACCGCCAATATTGTTAATGTTATTGTTAATATTAAAATAGCTATAATTGCGTGATAAACTCTTATTGGTATATCGAACATCGTAAATATTTCTCTTGTTAATATTTGAGCTGTAGTTATTGAACCAAATACAGATCTTATAGCAGATAATACTCCTGTAGGTATAGAAGATGTTGATAATGCTGTAGTAATACCTTCTCCTTGTGCACCTTGAGTATTTATTGACTCTGATAATCTTTGAGTTTCATTAAATGTCTCTGCTATGCTTGTGAAAGAAGCATTGAACTCAGGCTCTATAGTTTTATTAAAGTCTACCATACCTGCGAACATTGCTCCAGTAAAAGTTCCTACAACTGTTGCAACTATTATCAATCCTACTAGCCAGTTTATAATTCTCTTCATTAATCCGACCTCCAGGCGGCTAATATTAAAATTACAATTATTCCACCTAAATATACTGGTGCTATATTCCAGAAGCCCATGAAGACTAAGGCTATCATTCCTGCCCCCATAAATGCTATTGAAATTGTAGGATCAACAGCCCCAATTACTGCAAGAGTTAGTAAGAATAAGAAAGCTATTATAGCCCCTGTTGCCCCTAATAATGCTGGTAAGTTATCAAATTCTCCGAATACTGTGAATGTGAATCTATCTATGATTTGTTCTATTCCATCTATTCTACAAGTAGTTACGGCATCATAAGTCCCTGTTTGGTTTGCAAAACTTAATACTAAAGCCCCAGAGGCTGCTGAAAGATTTGTAGTTCCTACTCTTATTCTTGTTGCATTTACTGATCTAAATATTTCCATTCTACAATTTTCAGTTTCCGATGTTGGATCTGAAAATGTTGAAGTTATGGTGTGGGTAGTTGAATTAGATAGTCTTGTTATTATATTTGATAGGGATTTGTATTTTTCTTGTAATTGACCAGCTGTTGCAGGGGTTATTCTTACTGTTAATGAATTTTCTGTGATTGTAGTTACAGAAGATTGAAATACTCTTTCTGTGTAATTATATACATTTATTATATAGTCTGCATCTGCCTTTCTTAAAAAAGTTACATCATTTCCATTATTATCTGTTTGCATCATAGCAACTACAGGGAAAGTATTAGTTCCTAGAATTTCCCTTAATATCTCTATAAAAAATCCTTCTATAGGAATATCATTCTCATCTACTACATCAAATAATATTTGATCTGCTAAAGAAATATCTAAAGCAAAGAAACTTAAGTTTTCTGTTATATTGTCTAGAGTTCTATTCCTAAAATAAAAATGCCTTAAATCATGGGTAGGAACTACGTATCCAAATTTAGCATCAGAGAATATTGTTTGGTCAGGTGGACTGATACAAATTAATGTTTCATTGATAGTTGCTTCATTTATTAATAATGTTGTATTTATATCTCTATCATCTGCCCACAAATGGATTCTGGCTTCATGATTCACATTAAATAATCTTGATTCGTTATTCTCATTCTTAAAAGTTATATTTATTGCTAAAGCATGAGTTGAATTTGTAACATTACAAGCACTTCCTGCAAAAGCAGATATTGCAGATATTGCTATTGTTTCTGTAAAGTTTGAGTTTCCTTCTGATGGAACATTGGCTCTACATCTAACAAAGTGAGTAGTTGCGTTCATTCCAGACAATACTGTTGAGTTTGCAGTTGTGTTAGACAATAAAGTTACTGGAGGGTTTGAAGTATCTGCATATATTTCAAAGTTTGTAGCGTTTCCTTGAATATTTGTAGAGTTATCACATACTATTGTAAAACTAGTTCCTACTATTGATAAATTAATAAGTGGGTTGAATAGAGTTGGTGTAGGAGGAGGATCTAGTATCGTCCAGGTTATATTTTGTTCTGATGTATTAGTTCCATTAAATGCTCTAGCTATTGCAACCCAATCACCAAAATCAGTAGGATTAATATTAAAAGTATATGTTTGATTTATAGTTCCTGTAGTATCAAAGTTAGTTCTATTTAATTCTATCATAGTTCCATTAGGGGCAGATAAGTTTAAGCTCATCCAAAAAGTCGTGTTTCCAGTATTATTTGCTACAAAATTAAATTCTAGAGTATCATTAAAAGTTACATTTCCTGTTGGGCTTCTTGTAAAGCTATCTATTATAACTGATGAACCTTTCTCTTCTGCTCCAAATGATGAAATTTGATTACTTCCAGAACTTAGAGCAAAAAATCCTTCATCACAATATGCTTGAATCTCAGGTTGAGATAAAGTTCTATTATATGCTCTAAACTCATCAATTAATCCATCAAATCCTCTTTGTGGAGAGGTAGGTTGTAAATAACCTAACCTTATTACTCCAGTTCCCCCATTTGGTATATCATTTATATTTTTTGCGACTGATAAATTAATTAAAGTTCCATTTGAATAAATCATTCTATTAGTATCATTCTGAGTTATCCCCCAACATACCCAAGTATTCTTTCCTTGTGTTGCTCCAAACTCTTGAGTTAAATTAACTCTTCCTTCTCCACTATCTGATACTAAAAATATATCTCCTTCCCCACTCTTATATTGAACATCTACACTTTCATATTTAAATAATCTTTGAGAAGTACTATCCCCATTTGTGTCTCTCCAAAAAGCCCAAACTAAATAAGAGTGATTTCTAAAACCTGGTATATTTATTGTAGCATTTAATTTATCTGATTCGTCGCTTGTATTAAAACTTATAGAGGCATTTCCAAATACTTTATCTGTTATATTGAAATTTTGTACTCCTGTTTCATTTGCAACAAGGTTAATCCCATGACTACTAGAATCTAATAAATCTTCAAAGTGGTAAACAGTCCTAGTTCTTACTTCATAAACTTCTGTAGGATTATGTTCTGTGCATATACCATTAGGAGAACCATCACAATCAATAGCTAATCTAGAATTTTGAGAACCATTAACATAATAAAATTCATCATCCCCACATGAAAACTCTATATTATTTGTTCCATTTATTCTTACACCTAGTCCCCAAGCTGTTTGAGTTCCGTTTCCAAAATCAAATCCAGTTCCATTCAAATAAGCTGGAAAATTTGATAGAGCCCCCCCTGTTCCATGATGTACTAAAGTATCTTCCATAAATAAACTACAAGAAGCGTTAAAGTTAGCCCAATCATAATTAATGTAAGTTTCTTGTCCTAAACTAATATTGGGATACCATTCAATATCATATCCTCTTTTTCCATCTGGTTTCAAAACCCATTCAATATCTGGTATAATTTCAACATCACCTTTAACATCATAACAAGGGAATTGAGATTCTCTTCTTTCATTTACTGTAATTGTTGTAGTTCCTGTTTTAGTTCTTTTAATTGTATACTCTGTTCCTCCAGTAGCATTTACCTTTGAAGTTCTTTCTTCAGTGTAAACATCTATTGTTTTTTCAACATCTTCATACCATATACAAACTAAATCATTTATTTGACCGAATCTATTATTAAATAAGAAATCTAACTTTGGAGTATAAGCTGTAGGATTAGCTATCTCAAATTTGGCACTTGCATCTTTGTCTTCTATAAGCCTTTTATATATATCTGTATATTTATAAGTGTTCTTTGCTTCTTGTTCTATTTTTAAATCTATAATTTCTTGTGGTTCAAAAACTATATTCCTTGCTTTAACTGTTGGATTGGAATATTCTTTATTTATCTTTGTTATCTCTACATCTTTATTTGATATTAAACCTATAGCTACAACTATTATAACTATTCCAAGTATCCCTATTATTCCTTTTTTTATCACGTTGTTGTAAACCTCGATCTAGCAAAGAAAGCTACTGCATAGAGAACTATGTTTATCCAGATATATGTAGGCCATCTATTAAGTAATGCGTAAGTTACCGAAAAGGCTACTTTGGCATCTGCAAAGTCTGGCTCATCTAGAGTTTCTATTACCATATTTGCCATCATAGGTACTACTGTCATAAATAAAACCCCTGCTATTAAAATGACTACAAAAAATATTCTAGAGGTGTCTATCAAAGCTACCGATCCTAATAATGCTATTGTTAATAATATAGATGCTACTGGTAAAAATAAATCAAATCCATTAAAGGCGGCTGTTAAAGTATTAACTGTTATGTTTGTTTCTGGTATCTGTGGAGAGATGCTTCTAATTCCTTCTCTCATGCCATCCCATACTGTCCACATTAGAATTAAAGTTGTTACAATAACTATGAAAGTGATACTAAGAACTAATATGTCTCCAATCTGACCTTTCTTACCCATCTTCTTTTTATTAGAAGTAATTCCAAATAAATCTGATATAGAAGGTCTTCTTTTTGCAAGTTTTTCAGTTATTGTAGTTTTATCTATATCAATACCAAAAGTTTCTTTTCCTTCTCTTTTTATATCCATTAGCATATCATCAAAATCCTTTGCTACTTTAATGTTTCTTCTTATCTTTGCCATTAGTATCTTCTTTGTCTTTCTGCCTCATCTGTTTTTCTTCCTGTTGTTAATTCTGTTGCAGTTATCAATGGTGGGAATAATACTTGGAATAGGATTAAGTATGCCATTAAAAACCAGAATACAGCTAGTATTGCCCTGTATCCTAAAGCTATTTTTTCTTGTATGTCTACTAGACTTGAGGCACTTACTTGAGATGTAACTAAATTATCTGCCAGTATTACTGCCGTTCCGATTCCTCCAACTAATAAAATAATTGCTATCATGCTTAATATCCATTTAAAAGCTGAATGTATATCTCTTAGTTTATTTGAGAAAAAGAATAATACAAATGCTGAACCATAGAATATTAATGTTATTTCTGATAATAAAGAAGAATCAGATTCACCACCCACTGCTGAGACTGTAAGATTTATTACTCTTATGTCTGAATTGTTAATATTATTTGAAGTATCTACTAATCTTAGACTTATGTTATATATTCCATTACTAAGTGATCTTGTGAAAGATTGATTTATTGAAATATTATTAGTTAAAGAAGTTTCTGTTTGCTGGAATAATCCATTTACTATTAATGAAATGTTCTGTAGATCTACATTGTCTGAGGCATTAAAATCAAATGTTATAGTATTTGAACTTGTGATTACAGAGTTATTTAATGGTGTGTTCCATATTAAACTAGGTGGTGTTGTGTCTGCTGTTAATACTTCAAAACTCCTATTTATAGATTGGGTACATTGGTTATTGTCATCACATACTACTACTGAAAAAGTATTGTTTGAAGGTAATAGATTTGTTAATTCAAATACTGAAGAGTTTGAAGTTCCATTAATAGATTCTGTTTGATTAAATAACCCATTCCAGTAAAATGTACTATTGAATAAATTAATATCGTCTGTGTAGTTTGCTGTGAAATTCTGAGCTGTTAGTATTGTATTACTATTATTTACAGGGTCTAATGCTACTATTACTGGGAAGCTATCTACAACAAGAGTAGTTATATTTACAAAATGAGTTTCGCAGGTTCTAGTCCAGTTATTTGTTTCTGCATAACAAGCCGTGACATTTACTAATCCAAAACCTGTAAAGTTTCTTGATGCCCCTATTGGAGAAGTTCCTGTTTGGTTTAATACTTCTGCTATAAATATTTGTAAGTTTCCCTCTATGTTCGAAGCTGTGGCATTAACATCTATTATAGTTCCATTTGAAAGTGAAATATTTCCTGATGAACCATTTAATAATAAATTTGTTGCTGAGTTTCCTTGTGTTATTGTTACTGAATGAATCTGCATAGATATGTTTTGAGTGAAGTTAGCATTTGCGACTGTACCATTTGATTTATAAATATAAGTTGCAACGCCTAAAGTTCTATTATGAGGATTTGTGACAATCACTCCATCTTGGAATAATGTTACTGTTCCTCCTGTTGAGTTAGCTGATACTTCTGTTTGTTGAGGATAAGTAAATGATTGATTAGAGTTTAAAGCTCCATTAATTAACATATCTCCTTCTATTTGAAAGGCTGTTATATTGAACATACCTTTTTCAGTATTATTAATATCCCCTGCTGAATTATTCCCCCACCATGTAAAGTTTTGATTCTGTCCTGCTGGAAGATTATTTATTATTGCTGAGAAACTTATATTATCTATACCCACCACAGTTATGTTTCTTCCATTATCTAGAGTTATTATCACCGTATCTACTGTAGAATTAGCAGAAGTTATATTTGCTGAGTTGTTTAAGATAACCCCAAAAGCTTGAGGGGATGTTTCATTAAATACTATGTCAAATATATTTATAGATGTTGTGAATATTATTTGTGTGATATTCACAGAAATATTCAAAAATGTACTTAAATTAGCATCAGAACCATCATTGGTTTCTGTAACATTTAATCTAACTTCATATTGTCCTATAGTTATTCCACTAACATCAACTCTATCATGTACAAATCCTTGAGAAGTATTATCTGTAACAATTTGTAAAACTAAAGCCCCTGTAGTTTTATTATGTATAGACAAGTTAGTTATGGTATTATTATTATTCGGTTCATTAATAGTCCAATTAAAATCAACAGCAGTTCCATTTATTATTTGTTCATCTAAAGGAACTTCTAAATCAACAATAGGTTTAAAGTTTTGATTAGGATCTATATCCCATGTTAAATTAAATTCTGATGTGTTTCCTACATTTCCTATAGAATCTGTTCCTTGTATTTTAAATACGAAAGATGTCGGATTTACACCATCAATAAACCCATTAACATTAAAATTAGAACATTGGTCATTTTCTAAAACTATATATGTATCTCCATCATCATTAGAATAAAATGTGGTATTCCCAGAAGCAGATTTATTTAAACATTCAAAAGTTTGTAGGGAATAAAATTTATTTTGGTTATTTTCTCCTGCATGAAGCCAGAATCCTGCTAGGCCTCCATTTAAAGTATCTATTAATCCTTTTGTCATAATAGCAGCATAAGAAATTCCAGTTCCTATAAATTCTGATGTTAATTTTGCTGCTACCAATGCACAATTTATATTTTCTTCACAAGTTCCATTTGTTGTTAGATAACTTTCATTAAAAGCATAAACCTCTAGAGGAACATTGGGGGCTGATTGACCAAAAGTACCATTAACTTCAAACTCAATTTCATAATTATCCATATTGATTGGAATGTCTCTTAAATTATGGGGTAATATCATAAACACATTATTTTTAGTAATTCTATGTGTGGTATCATTTTGAAATTGTGTATTTGTGTAATTTAAAGGAAAAGACTTGAAATGTATATTTCTATCATGTTCATCAAAGATACAGCTAACATTTATAGAAGTTGCATTATTTACTATTTGTGAACAAGTAATCTCATCACCTACAGCATCTAAATCAAATCGGAAAGTATCTGTTGTATTGCCTTGTATAAATTCTATCCAGTTATCATTTGTTCCATTATAACATTTTATATCTTGCCTGTTTCCTGTTGAACAAGAATTAGTTCCGTTCATGTGATATAATAAAGTCCAATTAGTTACTACACTTACATCTGATAATGTAAAGTTTACTCTTGTTTCTTCCGCTATAGTTAAATTTAACGTATTAAAAAAAGTTTCATCACCTAAAAAGTTCTGTTCAATATCATAAGCCCAGAATCTAACATTAGATATTGTTGGAGGAGTTGTATCTATTACACTCACACTAAATGTTTGAGAGCTTATACTCCTATTTTGAGTTTGGTTTACAGTAACATTAATAGTAAAATTTCCTATGTCTGTAAAGTTTCTATTTCCTATACTTCCTGTTGGAGTTGAAGCAGAACCATTAAAGATACTATCTACAAAGAACTCAAATAAACCTTCTGAATCTGTATTGTTTCCAGATATGTTTACAAAGTTTCCTTGACCTATGGTTATATTTGAATTAGATCCATTTAGGAATAGTGTTGTCGTTCTACTCCCTATTGTTACATTAACTTGTATTTCATCACTAGCAAATGTAAAGTTTTGAGTAGCTAAAGATATTGCAGTTACATTCCAACCTTCCATAACTCCTAGTATTATAGAGTTATTCATAGTTCTTGTAGTTCCATTTACAGTTAAAACAATATTCTGTTCTCCATTACCTATATTGGTTGTGAAGTTATGAACATCTGGGAATATTACTGATGTTCCATTTTCAGATGTTATAGTTAAAGCTCCTGCTGCTTGAGTTACATTGAACTTTTGTGAAGCTGAACCAAATGTAAAGTTTTGAGTTGCTGGAACTAATACTGTAGCATTCCAATCTTGATTAGCTCCAAATAGTAAAGATTGATTTAGATTAAAGGTTGTGCCATTAACTTCTAATGTTATTGATTGTTCATTGCTATTAAATGTAGATGTTATATTTACATTATCAGGGAAAATTAAAGAATTAGTTTCATTAACATTGATTACTACTATTGGTGTAGCTTTGGTTACGTTGAATAATCCTACTTCTGTATTGTTTAAAGTTCCATTTGTATTATTGGCTAAGATTGTTAAGTTATGTTCATCTGCTACAAATAAATTACTTATGATGGCTGAAGCAGAAATGTTTACAACAACTGAAGCTGTAAAGTTTTGTCCCAAATCATTTCTAACAATAACAGTATCCAAAGTTCCGTTTAATAAAGAAACATTAAAAGAAAAATTAACTAATCCATTTTCATCATAAGTATAAGGTTCAGTTTCATTGAAAGCCAGATTATTAACAATAACTACTGGTTCTTGTCCTGTCACGATATCAGCAGGACATCCTCCACTTGAACTTAAACATCTAACTTCTGAAATTGTATCATCTCCCCCTGTAATATTAGTTCCATTAACATACCAAAAATAATCTCCTGCCCTTAATCTATAAATATCAGCAATTTCAGTAGCACTCAAGGCCCTATTCCAAATAGCAACGTCATCAAGCATACCTTCAACTTCTTGAGAACCTGAAGAACGACGACCGATTGTTGTAACTCCTGTACCTTGTACAAAATTAGCAGTACCATCTGTATCTGTTCCAGTTACAACTCCATCAATATAAAAAGTGTGATTTCCAGAACCAGTACCATTACGAACATAGGCAACATGATGCCAACTTGTTGTAGCTACCCAATTAAATTCTGCCTGAGCTACAAAAGTACCAGGTTCAATTATGTTAATTCCTGCATTAATGTCTGACTGCGTATCTACTTCCATCTGAATAACATTATTAACATTTTCAGAACCTATAATAGTCATCCTGCCATTTTGGTCTGTTAAATTTACCCAAGCCATCATAGTCAAAAAATTTGGACTTGCACCATAATGGACAGCATCACCAGTTATAAAATCTCCAGAACCATCAAACTCAAAACAACCACCAAATTTACATGTATCCCCAGTATCATTAGAGGTTGGATTACCAACTATAGTTCCATTATTACTAGCATTAGCAAAATTAAACACAACACCGTTAGCAGTATCATTTTCACCAAATTCACTTCTATTATCAAAATGGTATAATAATACCAAACCCTCAGAACTTGAATTAATCGGCAAACCAGTAAAATTATAACTTACTACAGTTCCATTAGCTACATTTTTAAATAAAGCAACTAAACCATCTCTTATTTCTGGTTGGGTAACATTACCTGCATAGATATAAACATCTTTATTGTCAGTAGTATCTCCTCCAATTTCTGCCTGTAATGTGACATTGAAAGCATCAACAGTCATATTAGTTCCATTAGGGGGTGCTAATTCTATTATGTCTACAAAAGGTTCTGGAATGAAGAACTCTTTACTTATATTATCTATTTGGGATGTAAAATTAATATCATAAAAATATCTATCAAATCTCGGTTTAAATAATAGTTTCAAAGATTTTTTATTCATTGAATCTAATTTAAAAGAAGAAGTATCATTAACCCATTTGTATCTTGTTACAGTTATGTTTATTAATTCAGGTATTTTTCCTATTCTCTCTCCAGTTGTTTCATTTCTTGTTCTATTATCAACTTCGACAGTAATATTATAAGCTTGTTCTATGATAGGCATAACCCAACTCTTCCCATCTAAATCTATTTCTTCTCCTAAGAAGTCTGCTATGTTTATTGTTGAATTACCTTTGTTAGAAATATCCACATCAAAAGCACAATGTCTTCCATTAGGCGGAATAGTTCCAGTACCGACATATACCCACTGATTATCCCCAACTTTCCAAGAACAATCTAAGTTAGATAAATTTTCTTTTTTAATAAAAATATTAACATTGTCTTTATTTATTCCAACACCTTCATCTTTACGATAAAGTTCTTCTGTTTCATTCTTTGAGAAGTTGTGAGCTTCTTTTCCTGTTCCATTTCCTACAGTTCCTCCTAAATTAAACTCAGATTGTACTAGTTTTTGTTGTTGTACTTTTCTTAAAGTTTCCACTTCAATGTCTGCCTCTTTGTTTAGGTAAACGAAAGTAAGACTTCCTACCAAGATTATACTTATTGCCAGTAAAACGATTAGATTCCATTTTTTCATTGTTCATTTCAATACTTTTGTAACTCTTCTCTCTCCTTATTTTTTTTCCTTTGTATTAATTCTGATGCACTTAAAAATGTTGGAATCATTATTAAGAAAATTACAACATATACAATCATGAACCAAAATAATATAGTCATGGCACGATAACCTAATGCCACTTTTTCTTTTATAGATTCTTGAGCACTACTATCGACTTGGGATGTTATTAAATCTCTTGCAACTATAACTTCAGTTCCTATTCCTAAAAGTAAAATAGATAATGCAAAGGCTGATAGAAACCATTTAAGGATTGAATGATGTTCTGAAAGAGTAGATGCAAAGTAAAATAGAGCGAAAGCTAATATTATAAATACTACTGCAACATCTAAAATCAATCCCATCTGTTAATTTAGAAACTAAAGAAAGACTCTTGGTTTCTAGGTTCTTTTCTCCTTCTAGTTCTTTTCTTCCTAGTTTTCTTCTTAGGTGCTCGAATCTTCATCTCTTGTCCCCCAAACTTTATTGTAGTAACCCTTGGAGTTGCCCTAGATACTCTTCTTTTTATTTTTGTTCTTGCTTTAGCTACTTTTCCTCTCGCCCCTGTTTGAATTAAATCTATACCTTCTTGGAAACTTTGTTGATTTACATTTCTTAGAAATGGAACTCTATCTACAAAAGAACCTCTTTCTTTTCTTATAGTTTCTTTAGCCTTTCTTATTTTTTGTCTTTCAGTTGCAATTCCCTGAAATTCTTTAGCTCTTGCTTCTGCTAACTTTCTTCTTTCTCTTAGTCTTTCTAACTCATTAGTTCTTACAGCCTTTCTTCTCTCTTCAATATTAGAGATAGTTTCATTGAATCTTTCTCTAGCTTTTTTTATAAATCCTACCATCTTATGTTCCTCCTATTGGTGATTGTTCTATCCCAGAAACTATTCTCTCTTGAGGTGGTTGAAGAACTTGAGTTCCCTGACCTTCCAATACTCTTAAAGCTCTATCTGTAACACTTGCTTGAGCCGACATTGCATCAGCATTTTTTTCATTAATAGACATTAATTGATTTGTCTGTCCTGCTACTTGTTGATTAAATCCAGATAGATAATCATATCCTAAAATAACTGTCATCAAGAATAATACGACAGCAATTCCAAAAGATGCTACAGGAGCCCATTTATCCCATGGTGATTTCTTCTGAAACTTTCTAGATTCTAAATCTCTTGCAGTAGCTCCCCAAGCTATAAACTCTTGAGTTGTTGTAGGCTCTACCATTAAATCTCCTTCTTCATATCTTGCAGTACCTTGTTTCCATTGACCATCATTTGGATCTTGGAAATATGTTACAGCTTTTCTTCCATGAGTTGTAGGAATAACAAATCTAGAATTAACTGGGGGAAGGAAGGTATTCTTCCATTTTCCTTGCATCAGCTTGAAATATGGTGCTCCTTCCTTCGTCTTGGTCATGCGACCTCTTGAATATTCTTTCATCAGAGCTACGTTTCCGTATCTGTTATCCTTAATGACAGCCCCAGTATAAATGTTCTTGCTAACTTGTCCGCCTTCGCTTTGGAACTTATCTATCTCTCCTTTATTAATAGGATAAAATAAATCTACATCATAGTTAAATATCCTCTGTCTAACTATTGAAAACCAAGCAACAAAAGCAATTATAATAACTCCAAATATTGCTAATATAGCATAAATTAACATTTGCCCAATATTTGCTACTTGAGATAATACTTCATCAGCTTGTGCGTTTACAATAGGTAGTGCTAATAAAAATACAATAAATATTTTATTTAATTTCAATATTTCATCCTCCTAAATCTTTCTCTCAATCCCATCTTTTTATTTCCTGTAACTTGTAGTTGTTGAGTAGTTCTAACTGTATCCCTCAATCCAGCTCTTTCTCCACCATCTCTAGTTCTTGTTAATGATGCCCAAACTAAATTAGAAATTCTTTGTCTAAGTAAATCACATTCTGATATAGATTTAAAACCACATTTTAATCCATGTTCTTGAAATAGATTTATTATTGAAAACATAACATCAGTATGAATATCATGCATCTCTGCATCTGCTTTTGTTCCACCCATCCAAGACATTTTAGATGCGAACTGTCTCAAGATTCCCATAATATGTTTTCTTCCATAATCTGAGACTATTGGTTCTGATGGATTTGGTAAATAGAAAACTCTTTTTACTGGATCAAATTCATAACCTCTTAAATCAAATTCTAATGCGATAATGTCGTCGCTATTATCTAACTGGTACTTAATCATATTTTCAGAAGAATTATCTTGAATTGGGTAACTAACAGTATCTCTAACTTCCTCACTATAATTTTGTCCCACTTGTTGTGGTTGTTCTTCTTCCATCTTATTATCTTCTTTTTTTTATCTCCTTCTTCCTCTCTTTATAGCTTTTCTTATAGCTTTTCTTTTTTTAGCTGTTCTTCTTCTTAATGTAGTTCCTAGAGCCATTAGGTCTCCAGTATAGTCTTGTGCTGTTAATACCATTTTACCCCCTCACTATTTTTCTTAGATGTCCTCTTACTCTAACATTTCTTCCTCTTCCGATTTTTCTTAAGTGTCCTCTAACTCTCATTTCTTTTGGCATTGTTCTTCACCTCCTTCTTCCTTTTTTTATAGCTCTCTTTATAGCTTTGTTTCTCTTAGTTGTTATTTTTGAAATCTTTCTTAATCTTCCTCTAACTGTTGTTGCCCTTGGCATTGTCTTTCACCTCCTAAACTTTACTTACTCTTCTAGTCTTACTAGAAAATCTTGCTATTGGTTTCCCTTTTTTTGTTAATATCATACTTTGATTCGGAAGGAAGAATTTTGCATCTCTCCTAAACTTACTTCTAGTTATTCCGTCTTCTACTCTTACTCTTATTACCATTTTTCTTTATCTCCTAAATTTTATCTAAAGACTCCTAGAAATTCTTCTCTTTCTCTTCTAGATTTCTTTCTGGTTCTTTTTCTACCAGCCATTTAAAACATTCCTCCTAGTTTTTTTACATAATCTTGAAAAGAAGGATTACCCATTAAATTCTTAGATTCTTCAGCCATTATTTTAAAAGTATGAACTCTCCAGTAATTTCTTTTTACAGCTGATAGAATGTAAGCTCTTTCAACTTCTGTTAATGGATTAAGAATTGCTTGAATATCATAAATTCTTTTTTTTGTTTCCTCTTTGTTTATTATTATTTCGTCTGTCATATTAAATTTAAAAGATCTATTCCTCTTCTTCTCCTCCTTCTTGGTAGTGGCCTAAATTCTAATCCCGTTCTTCTTCCTTTTACTATTGTTGGGTCTCCTACAATATTTAGAACTGAAGCTTGGAAAGATGGAGTTAATCCTATTGTTGATTCTTGAGGCGAAGGTTTTCCTTTTCCTTTTGTATCTGCTATTGTAGGTAAACCAAAAGCAACTGGTAGAATTGTCCTTCTAGGTAAACCTGTTATAATATCTAGATTAGTAAAGGGGGATTGTATAATTTTCTGTTTTTGTTTACTTTCTTGTCTCTCTCTTTGTGTTTCTCTAGGTATTTCTATTTGTTTTTCTTTTAATCCTTGAGCAGTTATATCTCCTAGAATATCTATTTGTTTGGTTGCTTTTTTTGTTCTAAACTTTCCTCTCTGTCCAGAGGTAGGAAGTAATTTTAATCCTGTTCTTTCTGAGGTTAGTATCTCTGACTTTATTATTTCCTTATTTATTAATCCAAAATCTCCTGTAGATAAAGCAGGTGTAGATAATAGAGGGCTTGGTTTATCTATTCTTGGTGATAAAATATCCTCCACCTGTCTTTTTTGAGTTCTTGGTTTCTGCTCACTTCTTGAACTTATTATTGGAAAACTTGTATCTACTCCTTCAGGAATATTCAAAACTTCTCTAGCTATTGATTTTTGTTGTCCTGCTATTAAACTTGTACTTGCTTCTATTTCAGGAGTTCTTGGTTTCTGTTTAATTCGTGGAATCTTTTTTAAAGGAAATCCTTGTTGATCTAAACCTAACCTACTTAAATCTGCTTCCGCCCTAATATTTGCTCCAACTTCAGTATCTATTCTTCTTCCACTTCTTATTTCTTCTCCTCTTTGTTTTAATAAGTCGGATTTAATATCTCTTGATTGTTTCTTTTGTTTTCTTCCAAATAAAATATCATTTACACTCTTTACATCTTGTTGTTTAGGAATCTTTCCCCTTCTTCCTGTAGTAACATCGAATACTTGTGATGCTCTTCTATCTATAGTTCCAGTTTTAAAATCAAATTGTTGCTTTACATTTGTAAAACTAAATCTTTCTGGATTAACTTTTGGTATAACTCTTTCTGCTTCTAATAGTGTTAATGCTCTTGATGATGGTCTTGTTTTTGGAATGTCTAATAAATTTGGAGATTGAACTCTCCCAGAAATTCTTTGTCTTCTAGATGCTTCACTAATAATATTTCCAACTATTCTCTGATCTGTAACATCAAAGCCTCCTTTTGAAACAATATCTTGTTGTTTTAATTTTCCTGTCTTTATCCCTTTCTTAGAAACTCTAATAGGTTGTCTAACTATCTTTGAAACTGCATCTACTTCTAAGATGTTTAACCCTTTTGTTAATCCTTGTTCTGGTAATTTTGTAATCTCTGCAACACCTCGCCCTCTTATCTGTTCTTTTGATGTTCTTCTTCCCCTTCTTACCTCTGCTAAACCTCCAGTTTCAAATTTAGTCTGTGTTTTTTTTGTCAGTAAAGTTCCATCTTCAAATACTGATATTGTTTCTACCTCTCCTACCGATCTTAGAGTTCCTCTTCCTTTTCCTGCTCTTGAACCTGATATAAATTGTTGTTCTACTTCTATAGGTGTAGTTTCTTTGACTATTCTTCTTTCCTTTAATTGTCTTGCAGGTTTTGGTATTTGTGTAGCTCTGCTACTCGATAGTGGAATATTTAATTCTATAGTTTCTTTTAGTCCTGTTTTTACTGTACCTTTTCCTGTTACTATTGTTCCTTTAGGTTCTAAAACTCCTGTTCTTCCTCCGACTTTCCCTATAACTGGTCTTGCTATTGATCCCCCTATTAGTACTTCGGATAGTGTTGCTACTCCTCCTTTAATAGGATCATCAATAACCTGTTTCCCTAATCTTATAGTAGTCGTAAACGGATTAATTTGTTTTAGTGCTTTTGGATCTAAAAATACTTCTTTTGATTTTCTTCTTAATTGCCCAGATTCTCTTGCAACAATTTCACCTTCTAATATATTCCCTATTTTTTGAGGTACTGCTATAGCTCCTTCTCCAAAAGCTCCGAAAGTCCTTACTCCTGCTCCTACAATTCTCCCTCTTATTGATTTTCCGCTTTCAAATCCAGAAGCGACAAATTCAATATCTCTTTGGAACTTTTCTGATTTTTTTCTCTGTCTAGTTAATCTTTCTTCAAAGAGTTGTGTTTGTTTGGGAATTTTCGGAGTCCCTTCTATACTTGTAACATCTACAATACCTCTATCTATTGCTGGAGCTTTTGCCCTCGTAGAAACTCTTTCTGTTGCTCTTCCAGTAGCTTGAGTTCTTAATGTACTTGCTAATTTTGCTCTAGTTCTTTTTTCTCTTTGAGTTTGTCTAAATTGTGATGTTGTTGCTTCGGTAATTCCCCTATCAGTTATTCTTGCCCCTGTTGGTGCTTTAGGTTTACTTCCACTTCTTATTTCTCCCCTTATAAATTCTCTTTCTATTTCACTTCTAGGAGCTTGGCCTCTTGATCCTTCTGTTTGTGCAAAAATTTGTAATTGTTTTTGACGTACTGGTGTGAATGGTCTATCGCTTGTAATTGGTAAACCTGCTTCTCTTCTAGCTTTAATAATTTTAGAAGTTAATCCTACACCTCCAGTTATTGTTTCTCTAACTCTACCTTGTGAATCAAAAACAACTTTTATAGATCTTCCTTGTTCATCAGTACCTATCTCTCTTACTGTATTCGGAGTTCCTCTTAATCTGTTAGTTTTCTTTGTAAATTCTGATATTGATTCTCTTCCTGTAAATGTTCCACCAGAAGAAGTAAATCCTCCTCGAAATGATCTACTTCCTGTATCAGTTTGAACTCTAGAAATAGATTTACCTTGTCTTAATCTTTGGGCAACAGATACACGCCCAGAACTTCTTCTAGATGATCTAGATGAACTAACTGTCTTCCCTACCATTATGGTAAGAATGATAGGATTTATAACTATAAAAGGGTTTCTAATATAAATTTATTATACGAACTCTTATAAGACATATTATAAAGTTTGAATTATATATATTAATATATGAATAAGAATAAGCAGTATTGGATTTTACTTTTATTAATTATCATTCTTTTAATAAATTCGATGTATGTTCTTTCTCTATTTGTTTTTTTATTTGGAGTTCCATTTATCTATAATAGAGATAAAAAACTATCAACAAAAACTTAAATAATATAATTCATATACAAATGTATACAGTTGTATACAGTTGTATACAATTCATCAATATAATAATTTATTAGAAAATTATATATAGTTCAAAGTTTTACCTTTCTGTCAAGGAGTTAAAATGGGTGAAGAAGGAAAGGGAGTAATTCTTGAATGGCATATGGGGGCTTTAGACTTCCAGAGATATCATCATCTTTTAATCATTGTTGATGATCTGATGCTCTATTTAACAGAATCCCCTACTATTGAAGATTTAAAACTTTTAATATCTGCCTTCTATCAATTATATGGTAATTGGAGAAGTTATATTCAGCAAAAATCAGATAAAGATAAAACAGGGTATTCTACTAAGAGAGATGAGCTATTAGGTAAACTTCGAAAGATTGAAAATGAAATATATCAGTTAGAGAAAAAAACTACAACTAAATTAGCTATCACATTAAATAGTGAATTAATTAAAAAAATCAGAGAGTTTCATTGGGAATTGATGTATATAAAAGATAATATAGGAATGTCTGTCCCTAAGAGAACTGTAAGAGGTTTGAAGGCAGAGATTGAGGATAGCTAATGAAAAAATTTGAAACCTCTACAAAACATTTTAAAAATCAAGTTTTAAAAAATGTCATAATTAGTAAGGGTTTGAGAAAATTTTTAAAAGAAATTAAAGAACTTATCAGGATAGGAGAAGATGTTGTTATTGGAATTTCTGGTTATGAAGGAACTGGTAAATCTGCATTAGGAATTGTTCTTGGATTTAATTTAGACAAACATTTTGATTTGTACGATTCAATTTCTTATATTCCTGATTCAGATGAGCTTATTGAAAAATTTAATAATATAAGAGATGGAGGTGTTAATTTAATAGATGAAGGTGTTAGAGCTTTATATAAACTTGATTGGCAATCTAAGTCTCAACAAAATCTAAATAAGATATTTATGACAGATAGATTCAAAAATAAGATACATATTATTATTATGCCAGACTTTGCAGAGTTGAATAAATACTTTAGAAACCATAGAGTTAGATTCTTAATACAATTAATAAAGAAGTTCCCTGAATCAGATCCTCCTTATGTAGCTGGTATTATATGTGAAAGAGACTTTAAGAACCCTTTTGCAGCAGACAAATGGCATCTAAAGCATTGGGATAAACTTATCTCTAAAGAATGGGGATCTACACCTTTACATCAATTAACATGGGGACAGGCTTTTAGAACATATAGAAAGTATAAAAACTTCATGACAGGCTTTACATTTACTAAATTACCTGATGAGGTATTCGATCACTATGAAGACTATAAGAAGCTCTCTAGGGTTGAGAGAGATACTAAAGGTATTGAGGATCTAGAGAATCCTTTGCAGAAGGTTGTAGAAAAATGGAAAACTAGATTCATTAAACTTCTTTATATGGTTAAGTACCCACCCTATAAAGTCCCTATAAAGAGAATAGCAGATGAACTTGAGGTATCTCGTTATATAATACCTAAGTGGCTTAAAGAGTATGAGATTAGTTCTAATAGTGGAAGTGTAAATGGTAATGATACTATAATTAATAATACTTATAAAAAACATAAGATTTTCTCTCCATATACCCCTTATTTTAACAAAGTGCAGAAAGATAAAGCCCTTGCTGGTGGTGATGGGGTTGAAAGAAGTCCTGGAGATGAGAATGATTAGGGGTAGGAAGATTAAGAAACACTTCAGGAGAAAGCACAATAAGAACAAGGCTAAGAAAACTCCAGATACTAAGAGATGGTGTTTGATGTGTGAGAAGATGGTTGTATTTAAGTATAGTCGATCTGTTTTCCATTCAAGATGTAAGAATTGTGGAGGTTCGTTATCATTTAAGAAAGATCCAAATGGGAAAGATAATGGTGTTTAAAGAAGGTAAGAGTATTTATCTTAGTTTTGAAACTTTAGATGATTGTGAATACTTTGCAGAACAGATAGATGAAATCATAAATGAAATATCCACTGGTGAATTAGATGTAACTTATTCAGAGGATGAAGAATGAAAAGAGAAGCGTGGGGAAGGCAGAAAGCCTTTCAGAAATCAGGGAAGAGAATACCTAACTATCAAGAGATGGTTGATATGTTCTCTGTTATAGATAATCCTAGAGATAGAGCTTTGTTAGTATTTGCTTATCTAACTGGTGGAAGAATATCTGAAATACTAGAATTAAAGCCTTCTAATATAGATACAGTTGAAATTGATGAAAAAACATTTGTGAGGATTGAAATTCCTAATAGAAAGAATAAAAATAAGAATTGGAAGATATTGCCTATAAGCACAGAGAAAGAATATGCTTTGTTGGGATTAGTTGATGATTATTTTAAAACTGTTAGTGGTGATAGATGTTTGTTTGATTTCACTAAACAAAGAGCCTGGCAGATAATAACAAAGCATTTTGTATATGAAGGTTTTCAATTAAGCCCTCACTTCTTTAGACATATTAGATTAACTCATCTAGTTACTATCTATGGTTTTGGAGAACATCAGTTAATGATGTTTGCAGGTTGGAGTGATCCTAGACCTGCTAAGCATTATATAGAAATGAGATGGCAGGATTTAGCTAAAGGATTTTGATAAATGTCTTCTAGCCACACTCCAATAAACAAAACTAAATAATACTAAGTAAATTATATAAGTTATTAGAAGTGTTTCTAAAGGGGAAAAAACCCAACCTACTAATAATAATAAAATATATATAAAAATGAAATCTCCTAAACTTGGTATTTGATTACTCTCCATTTTCATTCGATTTAAGCTAAGGGTTCGTTAGAACCCAAAGTTAAATATATCCTCTTGCTCTTCAGCTTCTTCTTGAGCTTCTACTGGCTCAGATTCTTCTTTAGCTTCTTTAGGTTCTGTATCTTGCTCAAAACCAAATAGACCATTAATACCTTCCATGTCCTGGTCTAATATACTTTTTTGTTTTTTCATTGTTGATTCCTCCTTTGTTATATAGGTAGTTATAGATACCTATTAGTATTTAAGCTTTAGGGTTTAGGGATCTTGCGAAGGGAAGAAAAAGAACTAAACACAAAGGAGTTGATAGCTCAGACGATTCCCTTTTCACATCCCCATTGTTCATCTAATGGCGATTATGTGAACTTTCCACTTTTCCTCAAAATCTTTCCTGCTTTAGTTTCTTTCCAACCTTTAGAAGTTCTCATTAATATACCATCTCTTCTAAATTTCTCACAACATAATTCTACAATAACTCTCTGAATCCACTCTTCCATCTCTTTTGTCTTGAGTTCTTCTTTACCAGACATATGAAAAACCATATCTATAATCAATTTTATGTCTTTTTTCAATAAATGTTCTGTTCCGTCTTTTTCTCCACTTATTTTTCCTATTCTTTCTAATTGTGCTTGAGGTATTTCTTCATACATCTCTACCAACTCCTTTTTCCTTTCTTCATTTTGTGCGTGTAAGACAAATTATACGTAATCCTCCAATCCTCATTGATTTCTAACATAACACCTATCATACCTATTAATGTAAAAAACATTACTTTCTTTGTTGGGAATACTGCATCTAGTCCAAACAATAACAATTCATAAGCTCCATAAACTAAAGCTAAAACTAAACAAGTTATTCCTCCTAAAAAACTAAAATCTTTACTTATCCATTCTTCTTTCTTTTTCATTTTGTTCGTCTAATACTGATTATGTGTAATTATTTCTATAGTCAATCTCCCACATCATTAAAGCTATACCTTGTAATCTTTTATCATCAGACCATATTTCTTCCATATTATTCCATTTAAAATTTAAAGCTGTATGTTCTTTTTCATGTCCCTTATCTAATTCACACATACAAAAATAATAACCATTATCAAATTTTAATATAGCATCACAAATTTCTGGTGGCTCATCTAAATGTTCATATTCACAATTCTTATCTTTACACATCATTCCTAATTTTCTACACCATTTCTTTTTCATGGTTTCTCCTTTAACATATTTTTCAATCTAAGTAGCTTATCATGTTTTGCAGTTTCAACTTTTTCAACCAACCTCTGCCAATCAGTAGATAGCTTTATTTGTTCTATCATAATCTCAACATCAGCTACTTCTTGCTGTTCTAAAAATGCAATCATATCCTTCATCAAAAAAATAACAGAACCTGTGCTTAAATTTCTTTTTTCAAAATATTTAGTTAATGCGACCATTTCTTCTTTTAAAACTACAAC
>SDBT01003950.1_pt1 | contig 25389 bp, 22 predicted proteins | sample 2277101 | NCBI WGS metagenome assembly SDBT01 (sample SAMN10404973, study PRJNA504765) | marine sediment metagenome | isolation source: marine sediment core GS10_PC15, 103 cmbsf | place: Arctic Ocean: Southern Knipovich Ridge | collected 2010 | reverse complement strand
AGTCGGCCGCTCTCGAGCACCCGTTTGCAGACCGAGAGGACCTGGCTCGGGTTGACCGGTTTGGTCAGGAAATCGGCTATCGATCTGCCGATCGCCTCCTCCATCAGGCCTTCATCCTCCTGCTTGGTCACCATCACCACCGGCAGGTCGGGTCTGAGCGCCCGCAGCCGTTCGAGGACCCCGATCCCGTCGAGACCGGGCATCCGTTCGTCCAGCAGGAGGAGATCGAACGATTCTCCGGCGATCAGATGGAGCGCGTCCTCTCCCGAGTGGACTCCGACCACCTCAAATCCGCGCTCTTCAAGGTACAGGATATGGGAGCGGAGCAGATCGATCTCGTCGTCAGCCCAGAGAAGCCGGAATCGGGAACTCATACTAGTGCCCTGTCACGCAACAATCGTGGCATAACACTACCGGTTCCCACCGGTACCGGGAGGTGGAGTCGAACCGGTTCCGCTTCCCTCCCGGGCGGCCCTTCCACCCACCAGGACGCCGCTCCCCTGCCCGCGCTTGGCGCGCAGGTGCTCGGCATAGGTGCGGGAAAAGGTATGCGTGCCGTCACCCCGGGCGACGAAGTAGAGAAAATCCGATTCGGCCGGGCTCACCACAGCCCGGAGGCTGGCGGCGCCGGCGTTCGCGATCGGCCCGGGTGGCAATCCGCGGATCAGGTAGGTGTTGAAGGGTGAATCGACCTCCAGATCCTTTTCATAGAGGCGCCGCTTGTACCGGCCGAGGGCATAGAGCACGGTGGCGCACGATTCGAGGCGCATCCCCCGGTCGAGCCGGTTGTGGAAAACCGCGCTGATCAGCGGCCGCTCGTCGGCGCTGGCCGCCTCCCGCTCGATGATGCTGGCGAAGGTGGCAACCTCGTGCCGGGTGAGACCTGTCTCTGAGGCGAGTCCGGTCAATTCTTCATCCCACAGGGCAAGGAAATGGTCCACCATCAGTCTGACCACCTCTTCGGCCGGCATGTGGTAATAGATGTTGTAGGTCTCGGGGAGGAGATACCCGTCGAGGGTTACAGGAAGGAATCCGCCTTCCCCGGGGGATAGAGCCCCGGCAATAAATGTGCTGTCGGAGACAAGGGCCATGAACGCCGCGGAATCGACCTCGGCCATACGGCTGACGATACCGGCGATCTCGTGTGCCCGCAGTCCTTCCGGTATGGTCACGAACTCCCTGGCGGTGCTTCCGTTGGTCAGGGTGCGCAGTATCTCAACATTATCCTGGCCGCCCGGAAAGTGGAAACGTCCCGCCTGGAATGCGTGATCGGTGAAGGTGAGGCGGGCAGCCAGCACAAGGGAGCGGGCGCTGACGATTATCTGTGCATCCTCAAGCCTTCGGGCCATCTGGTGCGGTGTTGAGCCCGGCTCGAAGATCACCTCTACCGGGTCCGGCAGGGTCAGGGACGGCATCTTCCAGAAGACATTCTTCATCAGTATGCCGGATACGATCGAGAGGATGACCGCCACACCCCACAGGATGATGAGTGGCCTGCTCCGTCTCACCCGCTCGGTGATGAACCAGGCGACCAGGCCGCCCACCGTCATCAGGAGGAACGGTCCTGCGACCCAGAGGAATGTCAGAAAACCGATGGATTTCACCGGGGGTCGTCCTCTCCGCCGGCGGGTGCCGGTTCGGGAGTGAGTCCTGACCGGTCGGAACTGTCGAACCAGTTCTGGAGGAGCAGGATCGCTGCGGCCCGGTCCACAAGGCCCCCCTCCCGCGCCTCTTTCTCAGTTGTGCCGGCTTGCTTCCGGATCCGCTCCGCCTCGGCGCTGGTCAGGCGCTCGTCCCGGAGCACGAGCGGTATGCCGAACCATCCGGTGAGGAAGCGGGCAAAGGTGTCAACAGCTTCACAGCGCTCTCCGCGCGTGCCATCCATCTGAAGCGGATACCCCACGACGAGGAGTTCCGGCTCCTGCTCATCGACCACGGTTCCGAGCTGTCGGCGCAGGTCTTTCCTGCCCTCATGGACGATCGTCGAAAGGCCGATGGCCACACCGACATCAGTATCTCCAACCGCCACACCGAGCCTGCGTTCACCGTAATCGAGCGCGAGAACCCGCGACATCAGGTCGAGAACCTCTGTAGTTGATGCAGAACCATCCATGCATGATAGACGGGAGGCACGGAAACGACAAGAAACCAGGATATCGACGTGCGGTACCGGTGAGTTGCGAATCGGATGGCAGATGGTATCTTGCTCCAGCTTCTCAGCGCACATTATGAAGAATCCCCCTGATCGAATGGTATCAGCAACGGATATGCGAGACATGCGAAGAGGAATACCGTTTGGAGAATCGTTCCCCTTGAAGTGCGCGCTGCTTATCGGCGTCGTGATCCTCGTCGCGTCTCCGGGCTACGCCGGCGCCGGTGGCCCTCCTGATACCTCCTCCGTATCCATCTCATCCATCTTATCCATCCCTGCCCGATCTCCGAACAGCGATCTGCCGGGATCGAACATCAGCGCGGCCATGGCCCGGGGCAACATCCGGATCGACGGTGTGATCGATTCCGATGAGTGGGCCGGCGCTCCCGTGATCAGCGATTTCACGGCGCGCAACCCGGTCGAAGGAGCGGCCCCCAGTCAGCGGACCGAGGTGCGGATCCTCTACTCACCAACCGCTCTCTATATCGCGTTCTCCTGTTACGACACCGAACCTGAAAACATCGTCTACCGGGTGAGTACCCGCGATTCGTGGCGCCTGCAATCAGACAAGGTCCAGATCGACATCGATCCCTACCACGATCACCGGAACGCCTACCACTTCATCGTTGGAGTCGCCAACAACCAGGTTGATGCATACGGCATGGACATCAACTGGGATGGTGTCTGGGATTCCGCCACCATGATCACCGACGAGGGCTGGTTCGTCGAAATCGCCATTCCCTTTTCGTTCCTCCGGTTCGAGGCGAAGGACGTGCACACGTTCGGCATCAACTTCAGCCGGAATATCCAGCGCACGAAGGAGGATCTGCTCTGGCGTTCGTGGAACCGCAACGACTCCTTCAGGATTGATAAATACGGTGAGCTGAATGACCTCCGGGGCCTCAATCGGGGCCGGAGGCTCGAACTGATGCCGTATGCCAAGGCGAGCAGCCAGCAGTTCTACCGCAGCGGCGGCACGGTCGGTTACGACCGGGACGGGCTCGCCGACATCGGGCTCGATCTAAAATACGGCGTGACGAGCAACATGACGCTCGACATCGCTCTCAATCCCGATTTCGGCCAGATCGCACCCGACCAGGAACAGATAAGCGTCACCCGGTACGAGCGGTACTTCATGGAACTGCGCCCCTTCTTCCAGGAGGGACAGGGAGTCTTCAGAACCCCGCTGCAGATCTTCTACAGCCGCCGGATCGGGAAGCAGATATTCGGCGGACCGGAAGTAAACCTGCTGGCGGGCGCGAAACTGATCGGCAGGGACGGGCCCTGGGAAATCGGCCTGATAAACGCCGTTTCCGAACGCCAGGATTACACCACCTCCTGGGGCACCACGGCCACGGTTCCCATGGCCAACTATGCCGTGGTCAGATTGAAGCGGGACATCTTCTCCCGGTCGAGTATCGGGATCCTCAGCGTGAACAAGGATTCACGCTCAGCTTCGGCAGTCAGTCCCTATCAGCGCGCGCTCGGCCTTGATGTGAATCTGCGGTTCGAGGACAACCACTACATAACCACGATGCTCGCCCGCAGTATCAATCACGGCGCCGCCGGGAATGACTGGGCCGGCCAGCTGAAAGCCGGTCTTCGCGACGACCTGTGGGAGTACGGGCTGGAGTTCAACTACCTGGGCCCGGAGTTCAACGTTGATGAGATCGGCTTCATGACCCAGGTGAACCGTCGCAGGGGGAAACTGAACCTCGGCTGGAAACCACGGCCGGAGAAGTACGGTGTCCGGCGGATTGAACTCAAAACCAGCGCGGAGGCTTCACGCAACTTCGCGGGTGACTACACCCACGGTCGTTACCGGGCTGAGTTCAAGCTCCAGGGGATGAACTACATGGAGCTGAATGCCACCACCAGCGTGAACCACACGCTCTGGTATGACATCTATGCCGATAATCCCGGGACGGTCACCAGCCGACCGTATGATGATCAGGATTTCAGTGTGCGCTTCAACACCGACCGGAGTCTTGACTACTCCTTCGACACCTCCGTCAGCTGGGGGGATTTCCTCGATTACAGCGATTTCTACTGGGGGCGCGACTTCAATGTGCGCGCCGGATTCAGTTTCCGGTCGAGCGCCCGGTTCTCGGGAAGCCTCAGTCTCACGCATATCAGGGAATATTTCTCGAACGGCACGCTGGACGAGACGAAGAACCTGTTCGTCACCCGCGCTTCCTACTACTTCACCTCGAACCTGGCCCTGAAAATCTACAATCAGTTCCGCATCTACGCGAGCGAGGAGCCGGGTGAAAGGAACGTAAACACGAACACGCTGAATGCCGTGCTCTCATATTTCCTGAACGCCAAGAGCATCCTCTACGTGGTCTATAACGAGATTCGGGACGACGATATCGGAAACTGGGAATATTATGAACGGTACGGTCGTTTACCCTTGAGCGATCGGGCACTGCTGATCAAATTCACCTACTGGTTCAATTTGTAGTGCTCTGACACGGTTGTCGCGTGACAGGGCACCAGGACCATTTCAGTTCTCTCACAGATCCATCAGGGAGCAGGTCTGCTATGAAAGGTGTTGTTCTGGCCGGGGGTCTGGGTACCCGTCTCCACCCGATTACCAAAGTAACCAACAAACATCTCCTTCCGATCTACCGGAAACCGATGGTCTACTACCCGATCGAGTCGCTGGTAGATGCCGGTATCGACGAGATCATGCTTGTGACCGGTGGAAACAACGCTGGAGAATTTCTCAGACTCCTGCAGAACGGCAAGGAGTTCGGCCTCACTCACCTGAACTACACCTACCAGGAGGGAGAAGGCGGGATCGCCGAAGCACTGGCACTCTGCCGGGATTTCGTCGATGACGACAAGGTCCTTGTAATACTGGGGGACAATATTTTCCAGAACAGCATCAGAGACCACGTTGAGGCCTTCACCCGGCAGGAACGGGGCGCCCGGATCCTGATTAAAGAGGTGGAGGACCCGGAACGGTTCGGTGTCCCGAGACTGGATGGGGACAGGATCGTGGAGATCATCGAGAAGCCGATCGATCCGCCATCGTCCTACTCGGTTACCGGGATCTACTGCTATGACAGTCAGGTTTGGGACGTTATCGATGGACTGGAGCCATCAGCCAGAAACGAGCTCGAGATCACGGATGTGAACAACTTCTACGTCAACCAGGGTACCATGGAGTACAGTGTGCTGGAGGGTTGGTGGACCGACGCCGGCACCTTTGAGTCCCTGAAAAAAGCAACCGAACTGGTAGCAGAGACGGGAACCGTGAAAGCCTGAGATCGGGGACCGATCAAAAGAAAGATTGATAATGTCACATCTGGTCATTACAGGCGGCGCCGGATTCATCGGCTCGAACTTCGTCAACTGGCTCTGCCGGGAACACCCCGACCACGATCTCGTCGTGGTGGACCTGCTCACCTACGCCGGGAACCTGGCCAATCTGGAGTCGGTTCTCGATCAGGTGCGGTTCGAGAGGGTCGATATCGCCGATGCCGATACCATGCGCGGCATCCTCGATGGCGCGGCGGGCGTGATCAACTTCGCCGCCGAGTCACACGTTGACCGCAGTCTCGAATCGGCGGCCCCTTTTCTGCACAGCAACGTGACCGGCGTCCAGGTTCTGCTCGATCTGGTGCGCGAACTCGGAATCCCCCGCTTCCTGCAGATCGGTACCGATGAAGTGTACGGTTCCACGCCGGCGGATGTGCGGTTCTCGGAGGATGACCACCTCAACCCCTCAAGCCCCTATGCCGCGAGCAAGGCGTCGGCCGATCTGCTGGTAAACGCCGCCGTCCGTACGTGGGGTTTGCCGATCCTCATAACCCGGGCTTCCAACAACTACGGCCCCTGGCAGTTCCCGGAGAAACTCATCCCGCTCATGATCACCAACATCGTGGAGGGACGCCCCCTGCCGGTATACGGCGACGGACTGCAGACGCGGGAATGGCTGCACGTCATTGACCACTGCGCGGCGGTCTGGGCGGTCTGGACCGGGGGGGAAACGGGGAAGATATACAACGTGGGGACCGGTAACGATGTGGCGAACCTCGACCTGGTGAAGACCCTGATCAATCTGCTGGGAGCATCGCAGGACCTGATCACCTACGTCGAAGACCGACCCGGTCACGACCGGCGGTACGCTCTTGATATCTCAAGGCTGACGACAGAACTGGGGTGGCAGCCGCAGATCTCTCTCGAAGACGGTCTCAACGATACCATCGAGTGGTACCGGAAGAACCGTGCCTGGTGGGAGAACATCAAGAGCGGCGAGTACCAGGAGTACTACGAGCGGATGTACGGAAACCGCGATCAGCACACGGAGTGAATGCGGTCGCAGACCAGCGAGCCGCGGTTTTGAATAGAAGTGCGTTGCTCAGCGCACCACGACCCGGAGATACTCCGGGGCCTCACCGAATCCGAAGAGCCGGGCGAACCAGCGGATGGGTATCCTCTCCCGCTGCCCCTGATACTCCCTGACCCGCTCGTTGTAGTTGCGCCGCGCACCGCCCAGGCGCGCGATCAATTGCTCCACATCCCCAATCGATACCACAACAGATTGCAGAGAATCCATGCCCGGGCTCTGCCTGATCTCCATCAGGAGCCTGTCGGCGATTGCATCCAGGCCGGCAATGGCCGGCACTTCATCTGAAAAGGAGGGCGCGGTATCCGCTTCCTCCCGGGCCTTCCGCCACCGCTGCCGCCAGGTGAGGGGGTGTCGCGCGGCCTCCAGTTCACGGACAATATCCGTCAGCAGTTCCCTGCGACTGTCCTGAATCGTCTGGATCTCACTCCAGGCCTGAGTAACGGCCTCTTCATGATTGATCAGTGATCTCAGCGATACTACGCCTACCGCGATCACCGCCATGAGGATGACAAGGAGGAAGAAGAGAATGCCGAGCGAGACACGCAGGTGGTGGTGTTCTTCTGCCGGCGGGTGATCATCGCTCACAGGAGCGGCTCCACATATTCGTCATCATCGTCGAAACGCCCGGAACGCGCGGGGTCGAACACCGGATCCGAGATTCTCTGACGTGTCCGGCGGGTGAGAATGAAACCAAGGAACAGGAGCGCGAGCACTCCCCCCCCGATCAACCAGAGGGCATCCCCTGCCGCTTCGGGATCTCCCGCCTGCGGAACCTGGTCAGGCTGGAGCGTGATCGTTGTGACCGCCGGCCATGCCGGGTGGCTCCCCTCCATCCACGTCATTCAGCACTCCGTTCCGGTATCTCTCCCGCCTCAATCGGACGGGAGATACCTTCCGGCCCTCTGCCCCGCAACACCAGAACGAGCACGATGATCCCCGCCAGCAGCATCCCGACACTCAGCACCTGCCCCATCGTAAGCGGACCGAGAACGGTGCCGAGCGAATCACCCGGCCCGATGAATTGCCTGTCCGGCTGGCGGAAATTCTCTACAAAGATCCTGCACCCGCCATACCCGATCAGAAAGAGCGCTCCGAGCACACCCTTGCGGATCTTCCAGCCGAACCGTCGCGCCATGAACACGAGTGTCCAGAGCGCGGCAAAGAGGAACACCCCCTCGAGGGCCGCTTCGTAGAGCTGCGACGGGTGCCGGAGAGGTATCTGCGATTCGATCTGCTGCCACGAGCCGTCGGCGCGGGCAATTCTTACAGCACGGTAGATCTCTTCCGGCCGCGCCGTGCTGGTACCCATGAGCCTGAGGGCTACCGGGTCAGTAGGGAAGCGCATCGCCCAGGGTACGCTCTCGGCAGCCACCCGGCCGTACAGTTCCCCGTTGATGAAATTCGCCAGTCGGACACCCGCGATACCGGGCGGAGCGGCAAGGACAATGCCATCCGCCATCGTGAGGAATGGAACCCCGGAACGACGCGCGAACCACCAGAAGGCTGCAGCCACCCCGATCAGGCCGCCATGAAAGGAGAGCCCTCCCTCCCAGAGGACGAAGATCTCCAGGGGATTGTTGAGGATCATGGAGGGGTTGTAGAAGAGGACGTACCCGAGCCTCCCGCCCACGATCACACCCAGGGCGAGCAGGCCGAGCAGCTCACCCACCTGCTCTACATTCACCGGAAGCCGTCCGGTTTTCGCGAGACGACGCAGGATGAGGAATCCAATGGTAAAACCTACGAGGTACATCATCCCGTACCACCGGATCGCGAATGGTCCCGGCAGTTCGAGGAGGATGGGATTGATGTTCGGATACAGCCAGCCGATCGATTCCACTACTCCACTCCTTCTGAGTCTGATCCCTCTTCCCGACTCTCCTTCACAATCTCACTCCGACTCTTCTTCACAATCTCACTCCGACTCTCCTTCACAATCTCACTCCGACTCTTCTTCACAATCTCACTCCGACTCTTCTTCATTATCTCATCCCGGCTCTCCTTCATTATCTCATCCCGCCGACTGCGGAGCCAGTCCAGCCTCTCGGAGATCTTCGCCTCGAGTCCCTGGCCACCCGGGCGATAGAGCCGCAGGTCCGAAAGTTCTTCGGGCAGGTACCCCTGAGGAGCAAGCGCGTCGGGGAAATCATGATCGTAGAGATACTCAATCCCATATCCGAGATCCTTCATCAGTGAAGTCGGAGCATTGCGGATGTGCAGGGGCACCTGATACGAAGGATGATCCCTGGCCGCCTTGCGGGAGTCCTTTTCAGCGCGGTAGACGGCATTGCTCTTCGGCGCCACCGCCAGGTAGGCCACCGCTTCGAAAAGGGTGATCTCACCCTCCGGACTGCCGAGGAAGTGATAGGCATCCCGGGCAGAGAGAGCAACCGAAAGGGCCCGGGGATCGGCCAAGCCCACATCCTCGGCCGCCATCCGGACAATCCGTCGTGTCACGAAAAGCGGATCCTCACCTCCCTCGAGGATCCTGGCCAGCCAGTAGAGGGCACCATCCACGTCGGAACCGCGGACGGCCTTGTGCAGCGCGGAGATAAGGTTGTAGTGGGATTCACCGGCCCGGTCGTGCCGGCTGGTCTTCTTCGACAGGAGATCGCCGATGAGACCGGCGGTGATCTCACCGGTGGCCGCGGCCGCGCTCATCTCAAGCACTCCCAGCAGAACGCGCGCGTCTCCATCGGCCAGCCCGATCAGTATATCCTCCACACCCTCATCCAGCTCGAGGGGGCCGCCATCGGCACCGGCAACTCCGCGTTCGGTATCGCTCATGGCGCGTCGCAGAAGAACCCGGAGGTTTTCTTCCGACAACGGTTTAAACGGGAAGACGGTCGTACGGGAGAGGAGTGGGGCATTTACCTCGAATGATGGATTCTCGGTCGTGGAGCCGATCAGGACAATGACGCCCTCCTCCACATGCGGCAGAAAGGCGTCCTGCTGGACCTTGTTGAACCGGTGTATCTCATCCACGAAGAGGAAGGTGGGGACCCCCTCCACCCACTGACCCCGCCGGGCCTGCTCCACCACTTCCCGGACTTCCTTCACTCCGGAGAGGACCGCTGAGAAACTCCTGAAGGGGGCGCCGACATAGGAGGCCATCAGTCGACCAAGGCTCGTCTTTCCCGTTCCCGGAGGGCCCCACATGATCATGCTGGGGATATTCCCCTCCTCGATCAGGCGGCGCAGCGGCATTCCCTCCCCGAGGAGGTGCTCCTGCCCAACGAGTTCCTCCAGGGATTGCGGTCGCATCCGGTCGGCAAGGGGTGGTTTCATCGGTCGAGCAGCTCCGGCAGGGAAAGCAGCAGGAATTCGTTCAATGGAAGAGCGTCATCACTGACCAGGATGGCACGACTTCCGGGATATCGTGTCAGAAACGTCTTCATCCCCGGCATTCCCGATTCCCTCACCCTTCCGCTCTTCACTTCGATCGCCATGGTGCTCTCATCACTCCGAAGCACGAAGTCCACCTCCTGGTTGTGCTCTCGCCAATAATGGACATCACCACCGTGTATCATGGCCTCATTGATGAGGTGCGCACCGACCGCGGATTCCACCAACCGCCCCCGATATTCCCGGTCCGAGATCGACTCACTGAAAGTTTTCACTGTAGAAGCCGTCATCAGGGCGGTGTTCCAGACCTGTAGTTTCGGGCTCGAGGCCCTCTGCCGCACGATGCGGCCGGAGTATTTCTCGAGTCCCGCCAGGAAGCCGGCACTATTCAGCAGATTGAGATAGTGAGCCAGGGTGGTTGTATTGCCTGCGTCATGCAGTTGGCCGAGCATCTTTGTATAGGACACGACCTGTCCGGAATATGCGCAACCCAGATCATAGAGGCGCCGCAACAGGACAGGTTTGTTGATCTGCGTAAGGAGCAGGACATCCCGGGAGATCGTTGTCTCAATAATCGAATCGCGGAGGTATTGCCGCCATCGCTCCTCATCCTCGATCAGTGGCGCCGGCCCCGGATATCCTCCGAAGTGGAGAAAACGATCAAGGTCCCAGCCGAAGGCATCCCGCATCTCCCTGTATGACCAGTGCGGAACTCTGATCATTTCGAAACGACCTGCCAGGGTCTCGGTGATTCCTTTCTGTACCAGAAGTGGTGAAGACCCCAGAAGGATCACCTTCAGATCCCGCCTGTTGTGGGTATCGGCATCCCAGAGAGCCTTAACCGCAGAGCTCCAGTCGGGAATCTTGTGGATCTCATCCAGGATGAGAAGTGCCGGTGTACTCTCCCGCTCACCGGCAAGCTTCAGGCGTGCCGTCTCCCACTGCTGCTCGATCCAGGCTGTGTCCTCAATGGCAGGGGCATCCGCTGAAGCATAATGAGCCGGACAGGCAATCCGGTCCAAAAGCTGCTGCACCAGAGTGGTTTTCCCAACCTGCCGCGGCCCGAACAGCACCTGCATGAAGCGTCTGGGTTCCTCAACGCGCCGCTGCAGTATTTCCAGCTGGGGTCGTGTATACACGCTGTACCTCAGGGTATAGAGCCTGTCGGAGAACCGACGACAGTGAGGGGTGCACCGGCATCCGGGTGTTTCTCTGGCAGACTCCCGTATTACTCAATGTATTGAGTAATATTACTCAATGCGCTGAGTAAGTCAAGCGCCGGAACAAAAAAACCCCGCCGGTTTCAGCCGACGAGGTAACCAGGGATTGATTCATGTTCAAGCCTGTTCCAACGGCTACCTCCCGGTCATGTCATTCCAGCGATCTTCGAAATAGTGGTACCACGGGTTCACGTTTTCCCGATTGAACTGGATCTCATAATGAAGGTGATACCCGGTGGTTAGCCCTGTTTCCCCCACGTAACCGATGATGTCTCCCCGTGTCACCCGGGCACCATTTTTTGAGCGGGGGTGGAGATTCTCCAGATGGCCGTAGTACGTCACGTATCCGTTGCCATGATCCAGTTTGACGAAATTCCCCAGGGGATACCGGTCGCTCTGGGTGAGGCCATCTCTCGTGCCTACTACCCTGCCATCAGCGGTCGCCCGCACCGGGGTGCCGCGCTGCGCCACAATGTCATTCCCATTGTGAAATTTCCTCATTCCAGTGACAGGGTGGGTCCTCCATCCGTACGGGGAACTGATGCGGTTACGATATTTCGTCTCATCGATCGGCCAGATGCTGGGGTAGCCTTTCAGGAACTCGGCGGAAGCAGACAGCCTGCTTTCGATATCCAGAAGTGATTCCAGTTCGATCATCGCTTCACGATTGAGCTGGTTGAGGCGTGTCTGGGTATCCATGGCAAGCCTGCCCGTAGCACCCCCGATGAAAAGCAGTTCGCTGTCGAAATCCCGGTAGCTGCCACCAACACCGGCTTGCCGGATCTCATCCGCGAGTGGTTCCATCTCCGCCATCAATCGGAGCGTCTCATCCCGTTCTGCGAGCACCTCCATCTGGGTAGAGAATGCAAGAACGGACTGGTTCATCTTCTCGAGCTGTGATCGGAGGACCTGGTTCTCGCGCTGAAGCCGCTGATAACCCATCTGATCAACGAGCGAAGAGCCATAGGTCACCGCCATGGCGACGAAGAGTGCGGAGAGGAAGAGCACTACAGCGGCAGCGCTGACGATCCTGGTTCCCGAAAGACGGATCTCCCTCACACCACGGGCTTCATTCCCGCGAGGGACCACCAGAAGTGAAAATCCGTTCCGTTCCATCAGCACCTGACCTTCAGCGGCAGGATCGAGTTCAGAGGGCAGACGCCCCCAACAATGTGAATTCGCTCGTGGAGAATACGTGCACGACGATCAGAGGTCAAGACTCAGATGGGGATTTCAGAACGGGCTGTCAATCACTCCTGGATCGCGGAAAAGGGCCGTTTGCGGACGGGAACGTTCGGTTCCGAGGCGGAAACGAGGTGTTATTGGGTATAAGGAGACAGCGCTCTCGATCTTGAACTGTGCCGCAGTCGGCGGATCGCCTTCTCCTTGATCTGCCTGACCCGCTCCCTGGTGAGACCGAACCTGGTCCCGATCTGCTCCAGTGTCATTGGCTTCTCGCGTCCGATCCCGAAGTAGAGCCGGATGACTTCAGCTTCACGGTTCGTAAGGGTGGAGAGAGCCTTTACGACTTCCTTCTCGAGGGCTTCGCCGAAGAGTTCCTCATCGGGGGATGCCTGTACCTCGTCCTCAAGAACGTCGAGCAGTCGGTTGTCTTCGCCCTCCTGGAAAGGAGCGTCAAGGCTCAGGTGCCGGCTCGAGATCTTGAGGGTATCGGTCACCTCGTTCGAACTCATGTCGAGCCGTTCGGCGATCTCGTCGGCAGAGGGTTCGCGGCCGAAGTTCTGCTCCAGGTCGGAAGAGACCTTTCCGATCTTGTGCAGTGCGCCCACCCGGTTGAGCGGAAGACGCACGATGCGGGACTGTTCGGCCAGTGCCTGGAGGATGGCCTGGCGGATCCACCACACGGCATAGGAAATGAATTTAAATCCCTTGGTCTCATCGAAACGCTTGGCGGCCTTGATGAGCCCGAGATTCCCTTCGTTGATGAGATCACCCAGTGAGAGCCCCTGGTTCTGGTACTGCTTGGCCACACTGACAACGAACCGGAGGTTTGCCTGAACGAGTTTGTTCAGAGCGTCCTGGTCATCCTTCTTCACCAGCTTCGCAAGACGTACCTCTTCCTTGGCATCGATGAGGTCAACCTCACCGATCTCCTGCAGGTACTTGTCGAGAGACTGGTCCTCTCGTGTGTACTGTTTCTTCGTCAGCTTTGCCAAGGTATTCTACACTCCCAATGATCTATAGATTTGACACCGATGGAGAACCCCACCTCGCGTCAGTAAAGAGAATCCCTCCTCAAGGCAGCTGGAACCGCGTGAGGGCAGAGAAGGATTCAAGCCCGGTAGTATCAGCGTAATTGGAGATGCTGTCAACAAGAAGTGGCGCAATTTCAATTTCTTCCACCCGACCCTATCACATCCATCTGTACCCCGCAAATGGAAATCTGCACCCGACAGAAGCCGGGTGCAGTTTCCACGCTTGCTGCTTGCTGCGGGAGCAGCATCAATCTCACTACTCCCTACAACTATTAGACGTTATTTCTTCGTGAAAGTTTACAGTCCAGGTGGTAACAATCTCAAAAAGCCGCCCTCTTCGATCCGGACCCCCGGATGACCGGCAGCCGCGGAATCAGCGAGCGCGGCAAGGACGGAACTCTCCAGACGGGACCATCGGGATGGATCGAGCAGGCCGGGCCTGAAGTTGCGCCGCAGGTTGTTTACATCGATCGGGTAGAGTTCGGCGCCGACCGGCCTGCCACCTGCGAACCGCACCAGAAGGACGGCGCCCTTCGCGGTCGAGGTGTAGGAGCCAAACACGAAATTGCCGAGGCTGTATGCGATGAGCCGCCCGTGATACCACTCCAGCGGCTGGAGGGTGTGGGGGTGATGACCGATCACGAGGTCGGCGCCGTTGTCAATCGCGATACGGGCCAGGATCTTCTGGTACTCGCGTGGCTCTTCCAGCAGCTCTCCACCCCAGTGAAACATCACCACCACCAGATCGGCATCCCCGTCGGCCCTCCTGACCTCACGGGCCAAACCCTCATCGCCGGCGTGGGCGGTTCCGGGACGATCGGCCGTCGCCCAGAATTCCTCCGGAAAGGTATGGTTGTAGGCAAGGAACGCCACGCGCCTGCCGCGGCGCTCTATCGTGGTGTGCGCGTGCGCCTCCCTCTTTGTCCGTCCCGTTCCCGTATGGGCGATGCCGGCTGAATCGAGCACGTTCCATGTCTCGAAGAGGCCCGCCGGACCGAAATCGAGGATGTGGTTGTTCGCCAGGCCGACCAGGTCAAATCCACCGATCGTCAGGGTCTCGACGATCCCCGGCGGCACCGCGAAGGTATAGGTCTTTTCGGCCCTGACGACTCCGGTCGTGTCCGAGAGGAAGGGTGACTCCAGGTTGCCCACCAGCAGGTCGGTCGACTGCAGGACGGGCAGAACCTCTCCGTACGGGTAGTCGGCCCCCCGCTCATTCAGCAGATCGATCAGCCATGAGCCGAGCATGATATCGCCGGTCGCGCCGATGATGAGTGTGTCGAGCGCAGGTGAGGTCTGAGTCGATTGTGCCGTTGATGCCGATGGTGCGGGTGAGGTCTGAGTCGATGGTGCCGTTGATGCCGATGGTGCGGGTGAGGTCTGAGTCGATTGTGCCGATGGCGCCACGGACAGTGCGGTCGGGATGCCTCCGGTGGAAAGAAAGATCAGAACAGATACGCCGACCAGTGTCATGTCACGCAACAACCGTGGCAGTTGAGAGAAACAGACACCCTGCGGTCTCATGAGACCGTGAGGACCACCTTCCCGCACTCTCCGGCTCCCATCATGCGCATCCCCTCCTCGAAGGCCTCCAGTTCGAGGGTATGGGTGAGGACCGGCGAGATATCGAGTCCTCCCGAGGCAAGGAGCCGGGTCATCTCTTCCCAGGTCTCCCACATCTTCCGCCCCACGATCCCGTAGAACCTGATTCCCTTGAAGATCAGTTCGTTCAGATCGAGCATGACGCGATCGGGTGGCAGACCCAGCTGGGCGATGTGTCCTCCCGGGATGACACACGAGATCGCGTCCTGGATGGCGGTCGGGTGCCCCGACATCTCGAGGACCGCGTCCACGCCATCACCGGTCAGTTCCATGATCGTCCCGGTCAGCGGTGCGGCGACCGGGTCGATCAGGTGATCCGCTCCCATCGCGCCGGCCAGTGACAGCCGGTATGGATTGGGCTCGGAGGCGAACACCTCAGCCGCGCCGTGCGCCTTTGCCACTCCCACGCTGAACGCGCCGATCGGACCGATGCCGGTGACGAGAACGCGTTTTCCGTCGAGAGGTTCGGCCATCGCGGTATGGACGGCGTTACCGAGCGGTTCGAGCGCCGAGGCCACGCTATCGGGCAGTTCGGGTGGATTTACCCAGAGGTTTTCGGCGGGCACCACGATGTAGTCGGCAAAGGAACCGTCACGATCGACACCGATGATGCTGGTATTGAGACAAACCTCATACTGGCCGCGACGGCACGTGGTGCAGGTGTGACAGACGATGTGGGTCTCAGCCGATACCCGGTCGCCGACGACGATCCGATCAACCCCCTCGCCGATCGCTTCAACCACCCCGCAGAACTCATGTCCCATGGTCTGGGGGACCCGGGGACCGATCCGGCCTTCCGCCCAGGCATTCCATTCATAGATATGATGGTCGGTGCCGCAGATGGAGGTCGCGATTACGCGGACCAGCGCGTCTCCCACACCCGGTTCCGGCTTTGGCACCTCGAGGAGTTCAGCGCCCTTTCCGGGCGTGGTTTTGACGATCGCACGCATCATCTCGGCCATGGGCTGCTCCTGTCCGTCAGTGATGGCTGCTGTCTGAGTACACCGTTCCGCTTCAGTATATCAGCCGCAGCCTGTTCGCACTACTTGCTCGCATTGCACGCATACATTACTCTGGCGACACCGTGGGAGCACTCTACTTCATCTCCGATGTCCATCTCGGCGCGCAGCCTCCCGCCGAGGAAGCCGCGAAGGAGGTCCGTCTTCTCGACCTGCTCGAGCAGGTGGGCACCGACGGCGAGCGGCTCTATATCCTCGGCGATCTCTACGATTTCTGGTACGAGTACCGGCACGTTATCCCCTCTACCGGCCTGCGGATCCTCGCCGCGATTCAGGGATTGACCGAACGGGGCATCGAGGTCCACTACCTCACGGGAAACCACGATTTCGCGATCGGCCCGTTCATCAGTGACACCCTCGGATGCCGCATACACCGGGAACCCCTGGATGTGGAGTGGAACGGTACGCGCATCCACCTCCATCACGGAGACGGACTGGCCGGGAACGATATCGGTTACCGGGTGATGACGAAGATCATACGCAGCCGGCAGGCCATGTGGCTGTGGCGACTGCTCCATCCCGGCATCGGATTCGCCATCGCAGACAGGGTATCGGGCACCAGCAGGCACTATACAACCGGCAAGGATTTCGGGAGCGGTGAGAGGGAATGGTCTCACATCGAGGCGATAGCCGGCAGGGGATATGACTACTTTATCATGGGGCATACACATGTGGCGGAGGAACGTCGGCTGGAGAGCGGCTGTACCTATCTCAATCTGGGATCGTGGCTGGGAGGAGGCGCTCCCTGCGCGCGGTTTGAAGAGGGGCGGATGGAACTGACCTGGCCCGAGGACAAGCCCCTCGCCCTCTGAGACTATCGCTTCGGAATTACGGTGAAGCATCGAGAGCGCCGATGCGTCCGGCCGGCAAGGCACGAGGAGGAGGGATAGCGGTGATGTATCAATCGCCCAACACAACTCCTTCGAGGTCGAAATCGATGTTCCCCACAACTTCGGCGCGCACGATATCGCCCGGTTTGAGATCCGGTTCCGGCACACCTCCTCCCGGGCCCTCCAGATAGATACCCTGGTCGACTTCGGGCGCGTCACCCCGGGTGCGTCCCAGCCAGGAGAATGGGGGCAGATCATCGAGGGGTTCATCCACCATCACCTCCACCACCTCCCCGGTGAGTGATCCGTTTATCTCCAGCATGATGTCTCGCTGAACCGCATGCACTTCCGCGGCGCGGCGCTCCATCTCTTCTTCCGGGACCCTGCCATCGAGCTCGAACGCCGGGGTGCCTTCCTCCGGAGACCAGGTGAACACGCCGAGCCGTTCGAACCTGACCTCGCGGATGAGGTCGAGCGTCTTCTGGAAATCACGCTCACTCTCGCCGGGGAATCCCACGATAAGGCTGGTACGCAGGGTAATCCCCGGAACTCTCTCCCGTACCCTGTGGAGCAATTCAATCATCGCGGTCCGTCCCATCCCCCGCCTCATCTCCTTCAGTACGCTGTCGGAGCCGCTCTGGACCGGCAGATCGAGATAGGGAACGATCCTGAATGAAGAGGCCATCACATCGAGGAGATCATCGGTGACACGGGAGGGGTAGGCGTACATCAGCCGTATCCACTCGATCCCTTCGACCTCGGTGTGGAGGCGTCGCAACAGGCCGGCGATGTCGATGCCGGTCCCTCCGGGTCCCCCGGGTCCCCCCTTCAGATCGTGGCCATAGAGGGTGGTATCCTGCGCGATGAGGATGAGTTCCTTCACGCCGGAACGGGCCAGAGCGGCGGATTCGGCGATCAGTTCATCCGGTTCAACCGATACCGTGGCCCCCCTGATGAGCGGGATGGCACAGAACGAACAGGAATTGCTGCACCCCTCGGCGATCTTCAGGTAGGCGAAGTGGCCGGGCGTGGTGAGGACACGGGGGATATCGAGGAGGTCGTCGCCCCCTTCAGATCTCTCCGGCTCGTCAATGTCGATGCGCCCGCTGAGTTGTGAGGACACTTCGCGGCAGACCGCCCTGATCTCCACCGGATCGAGGAGCCCGAGGAAACGGTCGACCTCCGGCAGTTCGGCTTCAAGCTCATCACGGTTCCGCACGACGAAACACCCTCCCACGATCAGGGTGCGGAGCCTGCCCGTTTTCTTCAGTTCCGCTATCTGAAGGATCTCGTCGATCGATTCTTCCCGGGCCGGTTCAATGAAACCGCAGGTATTGACGATTACGACATCGGCGGAAGCCGGGTCTGATGTGAGGGGAAAGCCATCGCCTGCGAGCGCTCCCATGGCTTTTTCGGAATCGACGTTGTTCTTCGCGCAACCCAGGGTTACGAACGCTATGGTGGGGTTCACGCAGTCGCCACCTGCGGCATCACGGGTTCGGCCGAGCCTCGCGGACCGAAGAGGGAGGAGAGGTGCTCACGCAGGGAGGCGGCGTCGATATTGCGCACGAGGCGTCCGCCGACCGCGAGACTGATGATGCTGGTCTCCTCACTCACCACGACAACGACGGCGTCGGACTCCTCGGTGACGCCCATCGCCGCCCGGTGGCGGGTGCCCAGTCCCGGCTCGATCCGGCTGCCCTGGCTCAGGGGGAGCAGGCATGAGGCAGCCTCGATCACCCCGTCATGGATGATGACCGCCCCGTCATGTAGAGGTGTATTGGGGAAGAAGATGGTCTCGAGCAGGGGCGCGCTCAACTCCGCTTCGAGCTTCACACCGGTCTCCACGATGGCCTTCAGACCAACCTCCCTGGCGAGAACGACCAGGGCCCCGATACCCTTCCTGCTCATGTGTTCGATCGCGGTGCAGACCTCGTCCACGACCTGCGGTTCCTCGACCTTGACGAAATAGCGCACGATCCGGCTCTGACCCAGAATGATCAGGATCCGCCGCAATTCCGGCTGGAAAAGGATGACGAACGCGATCAGCCAGATGGCCCCCACGTTCTCGATCAGGTAGGAGAGGGTGCCGAGCTGGAGAATCTGGGCGAAGATGGAGAGCATGATGAGCAGCAGCAGGCCCATCACCATCGGTACGGCACGCGTGCCTCTGAGGATGTGCATCAGCCGGTAAAAGATATACGCCACCAGAAAGACGTCGATGATGTCCCACAGGGTGATCGTCATGAAGCTGATGCGGAACAGAGTCATGATGCCCGGTCCTCTATGACCGCTCCTCTTACCTCATCGAGTGTGTCGAGCGCGTATCTCATTTCGGCCACGTCATGAACCCGCAATATCTGCGCTCCATGCCAGGCCAGGATCGCGCATGCCGACGCCGTCCCCATCAGTCGATCCTCAGCCGGTCGGTCGGCCGGACCCGAGGTATGCCGCTTCCGGGACGGTCCCACCATGAGAGGATACCCCATCGAGTGGAATTCCGCCATGCGCCGGTAAATCTCGAAATTGTGCTGTCGACGCTTGCCGAACCCCAACCCGGGATCGATAACGATCCGGTCGGGGGCGATTCCCCCGGCTGTCGCGGAGTCGACGCGGGTCGCTAGGAAAGCATATATCTCACCGATCAGATCATCGTAGTGCGGATCATCCTGCATGGTGGCGCTGACACCCCGCCGGTGCATCAGGACGAGACCGGCCTTCTGCTCGGCCACCAGGGGAATTATCCGGGGATCGTCGAGACCGCCTGAAATGTCGTTGACGATCATCGCGCCGGCCTCAAGCGCCGCAGCTGCCACCTCCGACCTGGTGGTATCGATCGAAACCGGCAGTGAGGTTCGTGCCACCGCCTCCTTGATCGCTCCCACCACCCGCTCGATCTCAACCTCGACTGCGAGCGGTTCGGCGCCCGGCCGGGTCGATTCCCCACCAATATCGATCAGGTCGGCTCCTCCCTCGACCGCCCGATCGAGCGCGGCTTTGATCTCATCGGGAGTTTCCGATCTGCTGCCGGTATAGAACGAGTCGGGGGTGGCATTGATAACCGCCACCAGTCGCGTACGCCCATGAAGAGATAGCTCGCCACCGGCGAACCGCCAGCGGTCGGGCACCTCGATTCCGACTCCCCTGCGGAGCGCCAGGAGGGCTTCAGCCGTCCCACTCCCTGACTCCCCGAACCAGTCGATGAGTCGGTCGGTCCGGCCGCAGGCGATCATCCCGCGACCCGCATCACCTATCGCTCCGACCCCGGGCCGAGGCAGGGAGCCCCGAAGGCCGGCAGCCATCCGTTCCGGCAGGAGCAGGGCAACCATCATCCCGGTCGCCTCATCGGGCCGACCACTGCGGGAAGGTGAGCCGAGAGGGCCGCTCCAGGCCGCATCAGAACCCACCCGCTCGAGTTCGAGACGTGCTTCTCTATCAGATGAGGGCCAGAGGAGTCGTGGACGGGCCTCGGGGGCCGTCAACGTTTTCCACCATAGATCAGATTGAGGGCCTCGGAGCGGGTTGCCTCCCGCTCAAAGCCGCCCCGCATGGCCGACGTCACGACCCTGGTACCGGGCTTCTGCACACCCCGCATCGTCATACAGAGATGTTCGGCCTCAATGAGCACCAGGGCTCCGAGCGGCTCGAGCGAATCTACGAGCGCTTCGCACAGTTCGTTGGTGAGCCGTTCCTGGATCTGCGGGCGACGGGCAGCGGTCTCGAGCATCCGCACCAGGTTGGACAGTCCGGTGATCCGGTTCTCCCGGGGGATATAGGCGATGTGCGCGCTACCGAAGAAGGGAAGCAGGTGGTGTTCGCAGATCGAGTAGAAGGGAATATCGCGCACGATGATCATCTCATCGTGGTTTTCGACGCCATACACCCGCACCTCTTCCTGAAGCGAGCGCCCCAGACCCGAGAAGATCTCCTCGCACGCCTCGGCGACCCGTTCGGGGGTACGAACGAGCCCCTCACGGTCGAGGTCCTCCCCGATCCCCTCAAGGATCAGGCGGACTCCGGCGATGATCTTCTCCCGGTCCACTCTGATCTCCTCTTTCGCTATCGTCAGTTTCTCCGACAGTCTCCTCAGGCCGGTGGATTCCCGTCGGATGGATCGGCGTCCTGCTCCTCATCATTCACTTCGGGCGCCTCCGGCTCTGCATCCCCGGCGTCCACTGTATCCCCGGCGGCCTCAGCCGGATCGGCGTCCTGCTTTTCGTTCTTTTCTTCGGGCACCTCCGGCTCTGCATCCCCGGCGTCCACTGTATCCCCAGCGGCCTCAGCCGGATCGGATGCCGCATCCGTCTGCTCGACATCCGGCAATTCTTCCTGCTCGGGGACCATCATCAGCGGTTCCTGCTCCCCCGGATCGCGCTTCAGAGGCTTTCCGGCGATGGCGAGGTCCAGTTCCGAACCGGAAAGTATCTCATACTCGAGGAGTGTCTCGGCCAGGTTCTTCAGACTCTCGATGTTGTCACTGAGCATCTGATCGACTTCATCTTCGCAACCCTTGATGATCGCCTGGACCTCTTCATCAATCAGTTCGCAGGTCCGCTCCGATCTCTCCTTGTTGCGCGTGATGGAGCGTCCAAGGAAGATCTCCTCGTTCTCTTCACCGTAGTAGAGCGGCCCGAGGTTATCACTCATGCCCCACTCCTGGACCATCTTGCGGGCGAGCTCCGTGGCCCGCTGGATATCGTTGCCCGCGCCGGTGGTCACCTCACCGAAGATGAGCATCTCGGCCGATCGCCCGGCCATCAGGTGCTTGATGATGCCGAGCAGGTAGTCCTTCGAGTGGATGTGCCGCTCATCTATGGGAAGGTAGTGCGTGAGACCGAGTGATCTCCCCCTGGGGATGATCGTCACCTTGTGCACCGGGTCGGAACCGGGGACGAGCTTGCCGATCAGGGCGTGAGCCGCCTCGTGGTAGGCGATCTTCCGCTTCTCATCGTCGGCGATGACCAGGCTTCGCCGCTCAGCACCCATCATCACCTTGTCCTTGGCCTCCTCTACATCGGCCATCGTCACACTGTCGCGATCTAACCGCGCGGCCAGGAGCGCCGCCTCGTTCACGAGGTTGGCAAGGTCCGCGCCGGAGAGCCCCGGTGTCGTTCTGGCAACAATCCTCAGGTCCACATCTTTCGCCAGCGGGATAGTCCTCGTATGGACCCGCAGGATCCCCTCACGCCCCCTCACGTCGGGCAGGTCGACAATGACATGGCGATCGAACCGTCCCGCTCTCAGCAGGGCAGGATCGAGGACATCGGGCCGGTTCGTGGCCGAGATGAGGATGACCCCCTCGTTCGACTCGAATCCATCCATCTCCACGAGGAGCTGGTTCAGGGTCTGCTCGCGCTCGTCGTGCCCGCCGCCGAGCCCCGCTCCCCGGTGTCGGCCGACCGCGTCGAGCTCATCGATGAAGATGATGCAGGGCGCGTTGTTTTTACCCTGTTCGAAGAGGTCGCGCACGCGGCTCGCGCCGACCCCCACGAACATCTCGACAAACTCCGATCCGGAGAGGCTGAAGAAGGGAGCGTCAGCCTCGCCCGCCACCGCGCGAGCAAGCAGGGTCTTGCCGGTCCCGGGAGCTCCGGTCAGGAGGACACCCTTGGGAATCTTTCCGCCCAGTTTCTGGAACTTCTCGGGATCTTTCAGAAACTCGATGATCTCCTGGAGTTCCTGCTTCGCCTCATCAGCGCCCGCCACGTCATTAAAGGTGACATTCACCTTACCGCCGGTCAGCAGCTTTGCCTTGCTCTTCCCGAATGAGAACACGCCCCGCTGGCCGCCCTGCATCTGGCGCATCATGAAGATCCAGAGGAAGATGATCAGGATAAACGGAAAGGCATAGATGAGGATACCACCCCACCCCTGTTCCTGCCGGAAGGAGTAGGTGATCCCCATATCCGACCAGTGACCGAGCATCTCCTTGTCGATGATGCCATCGAGAAAGACGATGCGGAATTCGCTATAGATCCTGGTTGTCCCTCCGATCTGCTTCGCGATCTCGGTACGGAGCTTCCCCGTGATCTTCGTGTTGTTGATTACAACGATCTCTTCAATTTCACCACGATCGACGAGACTCTGGAACTCATTGAAGGACTCCAGTTCGACCTGCTTTCCGGCAGCCGCGCCGAAAAGCTGGTAACCGATAACCATGAGCAGAACGAAAATGGCCCAGAACGCAAGCGAGCGGCCGGTGTTGCCGAATCGTCCCTTCGGGGGCTGTGAGCCTCCGTCACCACCCGGCCGGTTGCCCCGACCACCCGGTTTCAGCGGTGCGGGTATCCGGCTCTTTTTTCGATCCTGCCCTGAAAACTCGTCGCTCATCATTCACCCCTGGTTCATATCTCTCCTGACTCCGGAAGTCCTGAGAGGGTCGCCACATATGGAAGGTGGCGGAATTGTTCTGCGTAGTCCAGCCCATAGCCGACCACGAAAACGGGTAGAATCGTGAATCCCAGATAATCTATCTCCGGGAGGTCCTCCTCGTCTGCGCTCTTCTTCTTGAGCAGGGAGATGATACGGACCGAGGCCGCTCCCCTCTCTTCGCAGGCAGCAACCAGGAAGCGGATCGTCGCCCCGGTATCCACGATATCCTCGACCAGCAGTACGTGCCTGCCCCGGATATCGCTCTGAAGATCCTGTGTCACTTTCACCTCACCCGATGAGGTCGTTCCGTCACCATAGGAAGATACGGCGATGAAATCGATCTCATGCGGTATGGTCAGCCGCCGGGTCAGGTCTGCCGTAAAAATGTAAGACCCTTTCAACACGCACACGACCAGAAGATTCTCGCCTGCATAATCGGAGTCCACGGCTGCCGCCAGCTCATCGATGCGGGACTGCAGTCTCTCCGCGCTGAGCAGGGGCTGTGGCGTTATCTCGCGTCTGATCTGCGTGGTGGTATCTCCGTGCTCCCAGTGCCCTGTCACGCACTTACGTATTCGACATACGGAACTGTAATGTTACAGCCTTTTTCGAGTCATGCCCTACCCTGGCATCCTCTGCGGTCCTGACTCCGGCAACCCAGAGGATCGTCCCTCCGGCCTCCACGACCGGCAGGCGTCCCCGCCGTAGCCTTGGAATATGCTCTTCAATGAAGAGATCAGCCAGACTCTTGCGTCCGGTCATGCCGAATGGTCGCAGGGTATCGCCGCTCCGACCGTAGCGAACGCGCAGTGTGCCGGTGGTCCCGGTAATATCTATCATCGTCTGAAACCGGCCGTCGAGGTCCACCTGCGGTGATTCCCGGGAGAGCCGTTCGATCTGGTCGGAATCGGCCGTGACCGCGGATACGACACCCCCCTGGGGCAGTTCCCTGGCGATCATCACATCACGTCCGGGCAGGGAGAAATCGAGCGTGTCCGACCACCCGGTACCGGACCCCCAGTGGGGGCCCCGGCACCTGGCCAGCAGCAAGTCATCCCCCACCCTCTCGGCCCAGAGATCACGCCTGAGCTGGATCACTCCCCGAACCGCCTCACCCTCATCCGTTTCGCCGAACCAGAGTCGCTGGAGCGCCTCTCTGAGCCGGCGTGGTACGTCTCTCGGATCGAGGCCGCATCTCTCAAGTCCCGTATCGAGGATCGCCTGATCGAGCGCGGCATGACGAGAACCACCCGGAGACCTCTCCAGCAGAACCTCTCCGGGCAGAGTAGCGGCCCGGGAACGTCCGGTCCACCACTGCGCAAGCCGCATGAGCACCGGGTGGAAGAGCCGGGCGCGCCTCGCCAGCCGATCCGCTTCCTCCAGCAGCACGTCGCAGCTCTCACCGGGAAGCTCCCGGAGCCACGATCGCCACAGGTTTCTTCTATACGTGAGATCAAGGTTCGATGCGTCCTCACGCCAGTCGATCCCCTGTTCGGTCATCCACTGCCGCAGGAGTGCGCGCCGGGCGCCCAGAAGCGGTCGTACCACGCCATCCTCACGCAGGGGGAGGATCCCGCGCTGCCCCCTGATACCGGCGTTACGCTCCAGTCTGAGTGCGATCGTCTCGAGCTGGTCATCGAGGGTATGCCCCGTCGCGATCAGGCCCCCCGAAGCTGCGGCATCGCGGACCTCCTTGAGAAAGGAGTAGCGGATTCGCCGGGCGGCGCTCTCCACACTTTCACCCTGCCGCCGTTCGGAAGCCACATCCCTGCGTTCCACGACACAGGCAAGCCCGAATCCGTCCGCCAGCCGGGACGTGAAAAGCGCGTCTTCAGTGGATTCCGGTCTGAGCCCGTGATCGAGGTGCGCGACCGTGAGATCCCATTCCCGTTCAGCGGCCCCGGCGACCAGCAGGCAGAGCAGGGCGACACTGTCCCCCCCACCCGAACAGGCCACGATGATCCGGCTCCCGTTCGGGATGTGGGTGTCGTCCAGGAACGGCATGCTCTGCCTCATGCGGGAAAAAGGAGGATGAACATGGTGGCGGTGCAGGGACTCGAACCCCGGACACGTGGATTATGATTCCACTGCTCTAACCAGCTGAGCTACACCGCCACGCAAGTTAACTCGTTGTGCATCAGTGTTTTACGAATTTTGTGCTGCTTGATGTGTTCTATGTATGAGTCTGAATTCACTTCTATTTCACTTTTCTCTGGCTTTCAGAAGCTTCCAGAACCTCCGCTGGCTGGTTCTGTTTAGCCTCAATATAGCTA
>SDBT01003949.1_pt1 | contig 25390 bp, 24 predicted proteins | sample 2277101 | NCBI WGS metagenome assembly SDBT01 (sample SAMN10404973, study PRJNA504765) | marine sediment metagenome | isolation source: marine sediment core GS10_PC15, 103 cmbsf | place: Arctic Ocean: Southern Knipovich Ridge | collected 2010 | reverse complement strand
ACCCGAAGTCTCTACATAAGTAGGGCCTAAGGTAAGTTCGGTGACAGGGACTAAGTCGTAACAAGGCACGGCTAGCGGAAGCTGGTCGTGGAATAATTCAATTTGAAAAAATGATCTAATACTTAGAGCAATCGAAGTAGAAGATTTTATTGAGTCGATATTGTGTAGCTCAATTGACTACACAATGGACAATGATTTCGCGTCCTAAAGAAAATCTGACACGAGGGAAAGACCCGAAGTTTTAAAGAACGAAACAAAACATAGAACAGCAAAAAAATACCTCGCACAAGCGAGGTATTTTTGTTTTTAATTTCTGGTATAATTATCATATGTCTAGTCCTAAGGATAAAAAAAGGATAGGAATTATTCGTGGTGGTGTTGAGGGAAACTATGATGCATCTCTTCGTGAAGGAGGAGACATTATTTCAAATATTTTTGAAAACTTATCTGAAAGATGGAAAGTGATAGATATTTTTATTGATAAAAATGGAGTTTGGCATTTAGGAGGTATAGTTTTAGATTTATCTTTACTTCCAAACAAGGTTGATTTGGTTTGGAATACAGCACATCATAATATTTCTAATATCTTAGATAGTTTTTCAATTCCAAATATTAATATTTCTCCTTTTTCTTTTTTATTAAAAAATAATACAGAAGTTTTAGAAGAACATATAAAAACTCTTGATTTGAAAATGCCGAAGAGAATAATATTACCTTTATATCAAGCAGACTTTGATGGTCCTATGGATTTGTATGCGGTGAGAAAATCTAGAGAGGTTTTAGGAAAATTTTCTGCACCATGGACTGTAAAGACTTTTACTCCTGATGCTAGTATGGGAATTCATTTGACAAAAACTTTTACAGAATTAGTGGATGCAATTGAAGATGGTGTTAGACACAAGAAAAGTATTTTAATTGAAGAATTTATTTACGGAGAAGATATTAATATGCATTCAGTCGGAGGATTTAGAGGAGAAGATGTATATATTTTTCCTCCAGACAATTTTCCTAAAGAAGAGAAGGAAAAAATTATACAAATAACCAAAGACCTGCATAAGCACTTAGGTGTAGAACATTATCTGAAGTCTAGTTTTGTTTTACATCCCAAAAAGGGCGTATTTATTACTGATATATCATTTTCACCTGATTTAAGGGTGGATTCACATTTTCATAAAACTTGTGAATTTGTAGGTACAAAAGCACATAATATAATTGAGCACATACTTAAAAAAGCTTTATATTAGGTTTTTTATTTTATGATATAATTTGTTTAGGTTGTTTTTATCTGTGGCAGGTGGTCGCACTCACATACGCACATATGTTGGAGTTTCGCCATCACCTGCCTCAAATAAAAATAACTTTTTAATCTCACCACACTTATGTGGTGAGATTTTGTTTTTAAAACAAAATAAAAAATTATTTTTTCTTTTTTACTTTATTTAACATCAGTAATTTTTTAAATTTACTTCATAAATAAAAAGTTGAAAGTTATCCACAGTTTTGTAAAAAAATCATTGTATTATGTTTCAATATGCGAGATAATTAGTATGTTCTAGTAATAATAATTTAAAATATTTTTTATTAATTTTTTCTAAAAATATCTTAAGGTCGTATTGTTACAAACTATAATTACTAATTTAATTTTTTGCATTTGTTCCATTATTTATGAAACAAATGATTAAATATTATGGCAGTAAAAAGGAAAAAAAAGAGGAAGACTGTAAAGAGAAAAGTAACCAAGAGAAAGGTTGCAAAGAGGAAGACTGTAAAGAGAAAAGTAACCAAGAGAAAGGTTGCAAAGAGGAGGACTGTAAAGAGAAAAGTAACCAAGAAAAAGGTTGCAAAGAGGAAGACTACAAAGAGAAGAAAGAGATAAACTTAGCTCCGAGTTTCGCTTTAGCGAAGTCGGAGTTCCGACCCGAAAGGTGTTGGGATTCTCTTCTACTAAAAAACTTTCGGTATACATCGGAAGTTTTTTTGTTTTTATGTTAATATTTAATTTAGCTCTCCCGTTAGAAGTTATACTAACGAGTTTGTTTATAAGATTTAATTATGTTAACTAAAATAGCCCTTATTTTAATGTTGTATTAGTTAACTTCTAACGGGATGAATTTATTTAGTAAAATTTTTGGTGACACAAGCTCAAAATTCATTAAAAGCACTGATGATTTAGTGGCTGAAATAAATGCACTTGAAGCTAGTGTTTCAGCGTTAACTGACGCTGATTTTCCAAATAAAACATTGAAATTTAAAGAAAGACTAAACAAAGGTGAATCTTTAGAGGATATTTTACCTGAGGCTTTTGCTCTTGTGCGTGAAGCAGCAAAGAGAAATTTGAATGAAAGACACTATGATGTACAGATTATTGGAGGAATTACCTTACATTCTGGAAAGATTGCTGAAATGAGAACAGGTGAAGGAAAGACCCTTGTTGCCGTTCTTCCCGCATATTTAAATGCACTTAAGGGTGAAGGAGTCCATATTATTACAGTTAATGATTATCTTTCTCGCGTGGGTGCAGTATTAATGGGCCAAGTATATAATTTTTTAGGATTAAGTGTTGGTGTTATTAATTCACAAAATGTTTCTTATTTATATGATGGAAGACATACAGAAGCAGATCAAGAACGGGATGAAGTTGGAGAATTTAAAATTCTTTATGAATTCTTAAAACCATCTACTCGTAAAGAAGCATATGCTGCTGATATTACTTATGGTACAAATCATGAATATGGTTTTGATTACTTACGAGATAATTTAGCTACATCTATTGATAACTTAGTGCAAAGAGGACACAATTTTGCAATTGTTGATGAAGTAGACTCTATTTTGATTGATGAAGCTCGTACTCCTTTAATTATTTCTTCAGCTTTTTCTGATTCAGGAGATTTCTATCAGAAGTTTTTTGAAATTGCCAAACAGCTAAAGAAAGACATTGACTATAAGGTAGATGAAAAACTTAAAGCAATAAGTTTAACAGATGAGGGAATAAGTAAGGCAGAACAATTACTTGGAATAGATAATATATATACTGAAAAAGGTATTAAATATGTACACCATCTAGAAACAGCAGTAAAGGCTCAAGCTATTTTTGAAAGAGATAAAGATTATGTAGTTAAAGAAGGCGAAGTAATTATTGTAGATCCATTTACTGGTAGGCTTCAGCCAGGTAGACGTTGGAGTGAGGGAATTCATCAAGCACTTGAAGCAAAAGAAGGTGTAAAAATAGAGAAAGAAACTCGTTCAGCTGGCTCTATAACTTTTCAAAATTATTTTAGATTTTATAAAAAACTTTCTGGTATGACTGGTACAGCTCATACATCTTCGGAAGAATTTTTAAAAGTTTATGGACTTGATGTAATTATCATACCAACCAATCGTCCAATTGTGCGTATTGATAATCCAGATTTTATTTTTCAAAGTCAAAAAGGTAAATTGCAAGCAATTGCCAAAAGAGTGAAAGAGTTAAACGCCAAAGCGCAACCTGTGTTAATTGGTACTATTTCAATTGAACAAAATGAACTTTTGTCTGTATATTTAAAACAAGAAGGTGTTCCACATACAATATTAAATGCTAAGAATCACGAGAAAGAGGGAGAAATAATTGCACAAGCAGGAAAAAGGGGATCAGTAACTATTGCTACTAATATGGCAGGCCGTGGAATAGATATTAAGCTCGGAGGTAATCCTATTATTAAAAAGGAATATGAATTTGTAAAAAGCGTTGGCGGACTTTTTGTTTTGGGTACTGAAAGGCATGAAGCACGTAGAATTGATAATCAGTTGCGTGGACGTTCCGGTAGACAAGGTGATCCTGGTGAAACCCAATTTTATGTTTCACTAGAAGATGACCTAATGCGTGTTTTCGGTTCTGAAAGAATTCAAACAATGATGGGACGTTTTGGTATTCCAGAAGATCAACCAATTCAAAATCGTTTTATAAATAAATCTTTGGAGAGTGCTCAAGCAAAAATAGAAGGTTTTCACTTTGATGCTCGTAAAAATACTTTGGAATATGATGATGTTATGAATCATCAAAGAAATGTTATTTACAAGAGAAGGCAAAAAATGATGCTTTCTGATAAAGAAGAAGTTGAGGTCTTGTTAGAGAAAATTTTAGAAAACCAAGAAAATTCTGGGCAAATTAAAACAATAATAAAAGAAAAAAGAGAAAAAATGAGTGATGAGGTATTTCTTGAAACTGTTAGACGAATTGCTCTTTATACAACCGATACTCTTTGGATGGAACATTTAGAGGCAATGGATTATTTACGTTCTTCAGTAAATCTTCGTGCATATGGACAAAGAGAGCCTATTGTTGAATATAAAAAAGAGGGGCTACAGATGTTTAGAGGGATGGAAGAAGTGTTTAAAGAACAGGTTTTATCACTTATTCAAACTATGAATACTGAAATTCGGCAAGAAGCAGAAAAGAGTGGACCAAAACAAACCTTGGTCACTAGCCATGATGAGTCAAAAAAACTTCCTGATAAAAAAACAATTAATTTAGCTGAGACCCAAGAATTTAAAGCAGGACGAAATGAGCCTTGTCCTTGTGGAAGTGGTAAAAAATATAAAAAGTGTCATGGGAGATAATAAGAAAAGCTTAGTAACAACACTTTGTATAATTCACCAACATCCTAAAATATTACTAGGTATGAAAAAACGAGGATTTGGAGCAGGGAGATGGAATGGTTTTGGTGGAAAAGTTATGAATGGAGAAAATATAGAAGATTCTTTAAGAAGGGAAATAAAAGAAGAGGCAGGTGTTGAATTAGATTATATTGAAAAAGTTGGATTTTTAGAATTTGAATTTAAAGGTAATCCTGAAATAATTGAAGTTCATGTTTTTAAATCAAGTAATTTTTTAGGAGAACCAACAGAGAGTGAAGAAATGAAACCAAAATGGTTTCATGTTGATGAAATTCCATTTAAGGAAATGTGGCCGGATGATTTACATTGGATGCCATTATTTTTGAAAGGAGATAAATTTAAAGGCAGATTTCTTTTTGGAGAATCTGATGTTATTCTTGAAAAAGAATTAACAGAGGTGGAAGAAATATAAAGGTATTATGAAAAACTTATTTAAAAAACTTAAAATAAAACGACGAGTGATTGCACTTATGATGTCTCTTCATCTTTTTGGTAATCCATCAAAGAAATTAAAGATTGTTGGTATTACAGGCACAAATGGTAAGACAACAACAGCAACGCTTTTATATAAAGTAGCTACAGCCCTAGGCTATAAAGTAGGTCTTATTGGCACAGTTGAAAATTTAATTGCAGGAGAAAAAAAATTATTACCTAAAAATGGACCACCAACCTCGCCCAATCTTCTTTTTTTAAATCAATTATTAAAAGAAATGGTAGAAAAAGGTTGTGAATATGTTTTTATGGAAGTTTCTTCACATGCTCTAGACCAAAATAGAGTGGCGGGAATAAATTTTACGGGAGGAATTTTTACTAATATTACACATGATCATTTAGATTATCATAAAAGTTTTGAGAATTATTTTTCAGCTAAAAAGAATTTTTTTAAAATACTTTCCAAAGATACTTTTGCTCTAACAAATACCGATGATGAACATGGATTATCCATGCTTCTTGGTATAAAAGCAAAAAAGTTTTCTTATGGTTTTAAGGGTGGAGAAAATTTTCATGGCGAAATTAAAAATCTTAATTTTAATGAGTCCAAACTTCTTTTTAATGAAGAAGAAATAAATTCAAAACTTTTAGGTAACTTTAATTCTTATAATTTATTAGCTGTCTGGAGTACTGCCAAGCTTCTTAATTTTGATATGAAGAAAGTAAAAAGTGTTTTAGAAAACATTGTTCCTCCACGTGGACGTTTTGAACATTTAATGTCTCCAAATGGTGTTTTGGTTATTGTTGATTATGCGCATACACCAGATGCACTAGAAAAAGTTCTTTTAGCTATAAAAGAAATAAAATCTGAAAAAGGTAGAATAATTTCTGTATTTGGTTGTGGGGGTGATCGCGACCCACTCAAACGTCCCATAATGGGTAAAATTGGAGCTAATTTATCTGATATTTCAATTTTTACTTCAGATAATCCACGTAGTGAGGACCCAGATAAAATAATAGATGAAATGAAAACCGAATTATCACCTGATGTTCTTCAAAAAATAAAAGTTATTTCTAACAGGCGAGAGGCGATTTTGGAAGCAGTAAAAAGGGCTAGAGAGGGGGATATTATACTTTGTGCTGGTAAGGGACATGAAGACTATCAAGAAATTGAAGGTGTCAAACATCATTTTGATGATATGGAAGAATTTCAGAAAGCTTTTTCATAATAAAATAGATAAATGGAATTAACTACAAAAAAATGTAACAAATGTCAACAAAATTTTACTTTAGATAAAGATGATTTTGTATTTTATGAACGTATGAAAGTACCTGCACCAGAATTTTGTCCAACTTGTCGTCAACAACACAGAATGCTTTTTAGAAATTTTAAAACTCTTTATAAGCGTCCTTCTGATAAATCTGGAAAAATGATTATTTCTATGTATAATCCTGATGTTTTATTTCCTGTTTGGGATATTGCTGAATGGTGGGCAGACGACTGGGATGTGTTGTCTTATAAAATAGATCTTGATCTTTCAGTTCCATTTTTAAAACAAGTGCATGAACTCTTTAAAAAAGTTCCACGTTTTTCTTTAATGAATACAAAAAGTGAAAATTGTGAGTATTCAAATATGACATGGGGGTCAAAAAACTGCTATTTTATTTTTGGTTGTCTAGAAGATGAAAATTGTGATTATGGGCATATTGTTTGGAGTTCAATTGATTGTGTAGATAATCTTTATTTATATAAATGTGAACTTTGTTATGAATGTATAGATTGCGTCGGATCAAACAAGTTATTTTATTCACAAGAATGTGAATCTTGTGTAGATTCTATTGGTTTATATGACTGTCGTGGTTGCACAAATTGTATTGGTTGTGTTGGTTTGCGTCAGAAATCATATCATATTTTTAATGAACCAGTCACAAAAGAAAAATATCAAGAATTTTTACAAGCTCACCCAATAACTTACAAAGAAAGTATTTTATATATTTTATCTAATCGAGAAAAATTAAGAAAACAAATGCCAGCTCGAGCCTTTTTTGGTTCTCACAATAACAATGTATCTGGTGACCATATTTATAATGCCCATAATGTGCAACAATCATTTGATATAAAAAACGGAGGAGAAAATAGTAAATATTGTTATACAAGTGGTAATCCAGTTGAATCATATGATATATCTTTTAATCCTAATATTGAATATAGTTATCAGTGTGTAGCTAGTCTCGGCAGTAGTAATTTAATTGCGACTCATATAGTAGTTGAGTCAAGTTATGTAAATTACTCTGAATTTTGTTTTAATTCAAAATATTTATTTGGTTGTGCTGGTTTACGTAATAAACAATATTGTATTTTAAATAAACAATATACAAAAGAAGAATATGAGAAACTTGTTCCACAGATTATTGAAAATATGAAAAATAGTGGAGATTGGGGAAATTTTTTTCCAATATGGATGAGTCCATTTGGTTATAATGAATCTATTGCTAATGAATATATATCACTTACTAAAAAAGAAGCCCTTAATCAAAATTTTACCTGGAGAGATGATATTCCTATGACAACAGGTCAAGAAAATTGTTTCTATGAAGAATTGCCAAAAAATTCGGAAATATATTCTGATAATAATCTTCTTGATAAAATTTTAAAGTGTAAGCTATGTAGTAAAAATTATCGTTTTATTTCTCGCGAAATTGCTTTTTATAAAAGAATGAAATTAGCACTTCCATCAAAATGTTTTAATTGTCGTCATCAAATTCGTATGGATGCTCGTAATCCTAGAATACTTACAGAAACAAATTGTGCATCTTGTAGTGCTATAACAGAAACTACATATCCCAAAGAAAAACATAGTCAATATAAAATTCATTGTGAAGAATGCTATAAAAGAGAAATAAATTAATTTTTACTTAGGAAACTTTTTTTCTGCCCAAGATGGGATTTTTTCTATCAGTCCACCTAATTCGCCAGAGGACATTAAGATGATTATGTCATCAGATTTTACTATTTTTTCTAGAATTTTTATTGCTTCATTTTTATTTCTTACACTATAAGCATTTGTTTTTGTTTTTTTTACTTGCTTAAGAATTTCTTCTAGACTAACTTGCTTATGAGTATCTTTACCATGCTCGGGTGGTTTAAAGATTATAGTTTCGTCACTGTCTTTAAAAATATCATTATACCAATTTAAATTATTTTTATTTCGCCAGCCAAAAGTATGTGGTTCAAAGACAGTAATTATTCTTTTATTTGGGAAATGCAGTTTTATAGCGTCAAAAACTGTTTGAGCCTTTTTATAAGATGAACCAAATCCTTCATATATTAAAACTGAAGATTTATCTGTTTTTAAATTCAATCTTCGCTTTAGTCCACCAAAAGAAGCTACTGCATTTTTTAATTCTTCAATTGTTATCATATTTTTTTCTAGTAGAAATGCTGAAACCCCTACAATGTTTTCAATATCATGTGTACCTAGAAGGGAAGTTGAAAGCTCAGTTATTTTTTCATCTCCTTTATGCAAAACAAAAGAAGTTTCTACTCCATATTTTATATTTGCTCCATAATAAAGTGCATTTTTATCCATACCATAAGTTATAATTCTTGCTTGGCAATTTTTTATAACTTCTTTTACATTTTTATTATTTATTCCAGCCACCAGTAAGCCATTTTGGGGTAAAAGTTTCATTAATTCTTTATAGGGTTCAATATAAGATTTTTCTGTTGGAAATATGTTTACATGGTCATGTTCTACTGAGGTCAGTAAAACATTTTCTGGGTGTAAATAAAGGAATTTTGATACTCCATTAAAAGCTGGATATTCATCACCCTCTAGGATGAAATATTTTTCTTTACCCATTTGGGCATTTTCATCAAAATTAACTGGCACAGCACCAAAAAAATATCCTATATCTTTCTTGTTTTTTAAGAGACAATAAGCCATAAGTGCAGAACAGGTAGATTTACCATAGCTTCCTACTATCACAATATTTTTTTTATCTTTTGTAATTTCTCCCAGTACTTCTGGGAAAGATTTTACTATATCTTTCTTCGTAAGGGCAAAATTCACTTCTTTATTTTCTTTTGGATTTAATTTAGAGTGCTTTCCTATCACTATTAAACCTACATCTTCTGGTATATTTTCTTTTTTATATGGGCTCAAAATATTTATATTATGTCTTTTTAAGTATCCTGAAATTGGTTCATAAAAATTATCATCAGAACCACTCATGGTCCAACCTTGTTCTTTAAGAAGAATTGCCAAGGCCGACATTCCTGCTCCACAAATTCCTATTAAATGTACTTTCTTATTTTTTTGCATTTGTTCTTATATTGCCCGTAAAATAACTTTCTAATAGTACTTTTTTCATTGGAAGTAGAAGTTCGCCAAAGAGTATACTTTCCTTAGGTGCGAATTTACTTAGTGCAATTATATCAATAGGGTATAGGTTGGATTTTTCGGGAAATGTGCCAGTTGTTAGGTTGGCTGTAGGGACTTGATCTATTTTATAAGGTTTTAGGAATTTTAATTTAGCTAATTTTCTCTGATAGACGGGTAGATACTCAACTTGGCCGAAGGACCCAAAACATTTAAATTGATTAAGAAAAGCAAGTGCAATAAATGTAGTAATTAATGCAGGACAGAGCTTTCTGTTTTTAAGTGCATTTATTAATTCTTCTTTATTTTGAAGTGAAATCTCTTGTGTTTTACTTTTTAAAACATTTTTTACAAATGACATATTTTCTATTTTTTCATATTTTCCTTTTTTCGTTGGTATATAAAATAATGTTTCACCTCGGAAAATTCTTGTGAATTCTTTTCTAGACTTTGGGTCAAAAAACATTTTATGAAGTGGATGAATATCTTTATCTAATACTTTTATTAAGTACTCTGACACTACTTCATTTATATCTAGATAAATTAAATTATTTTTTTTGAAAATTTTCCTTTCAATATGCTGACAAGCAGTGAGAGCCCATTTTGTATATGATTCTCCCATCTTTGCTTTAGGTAGAAACCTTGCGATATTTATAGGTAATTCATCTACAGACTTAATTAATTTCTCTGGAATAATACTTCTGTATACCATACCATCTTGCATATTGCTTGGGAATAAATTTACAGTATTGTTTTTATTATTAATTCTTCCAGGACGATAACTATTGGAGAAGGGAATACCAGAATACATCCCAACAACATAATATTCATCTTTCTTTACCCCAAGAGAGCTAAGCCAATTAATACAAAACATTCGTGGGCTTTCTGTAGCAACTAAGTGTGGGGAAGTCTGTAATATGCGTCTCTTATTAAGAGATTTTAAGATATCTGTCTTATGTCCGCCAGAATCCAACCTATCGAGTTCTTTGCCGAAAGCTTCTAGCATTTCTTTTTCTATTTGCATTTTAGGTCTCCAGAAATTAAGCTTCTTGGAATATTCTAGAGCAGTTTTATCCCAATTCTCTTCTATACATTGTGCTAATCGGAGCTTTTTTTCTTTTTTTAGAGCTTTTACAATGTCTTGTATTTTTCCTTTGAGTGTTAGTTGCATTTATTTATATTACGTTTTTTCGTACTTATTTGCAAATTCATTAGGATTAACAGGGTTGACATTTATATAAATTAGGTGTATAGTATGAGTCGTTATTGAAGCTGGGGACGGATGCTCCGTTTTTCAGCAATGTACCTTGTCAGGAGAAGATTTATCATGAAAACCATGCGTTGCCTCATGGCGTTCATCGTTCTGTTTCTCGCTATCAGCTTCACGGCTTGTAGCGACGGCATTGGACCAGAGCTGGAAATCACTATCGAAGAGGAAATTCCTCTTGGTTTCCAGGTGGGTGTCAACGTTATCAACTCACGTTATCTGGTGGGCCTGGGGTTTAGGGTGGACCCTTCCAACTCGGAGACCTTCGGGGTCAGTAGTATGGCTTACCAAGGAAACAAAGCCATGCTCGAAATCGGCCCAGACGGCGAGTTTCAGATCTTCGCCCAGCTTGGTGAACACGAGCTACGTTGGTTCTCGACTTCGGTTGACTCGGTTACCCGAGCGACCTTTTCCGGAACTTTTGCTCCACGGGCGGTGAAAAATCCGTCGATCGTTTTCCACGACCTGAGGGTCGTGGCGAACGTAGCAGAGCTTTTTACACTGTGCCAAATATCTCCACCAGACACCCCTTCCCTTTGTTGGTCGCAAAGGGGCAATCAGATATTTGCTGGCGATGTAACCGTTGAAAGCAGAGCCAGTGGGTACTTCAAGGGAGAAGTAGAGGGCTCCGGTCCCTACAACGCAGTGACTAGCGTACGTGCCGGTGTGGTGCTCTCCGGCACCTGCAACAAAGACTTACTCGACCGCTATATGGTGGTCGAAGGTCGCAACCATCTTGTCCAATATTCGAATACGAACCCGAGCTATGGGTTCGTGAGACAGCTAGGTGGCGTCTACCTTGAGGTTACTTGTCGGGCGATTGCGACACCAGCTAGTCTCGTTGCGTTGCCCGTCCAGTTAATTTGGACGAAGCCTTGACATCTCAAGCATCGCAGGGCGGGGGCCAGAGTATTGGCCCCCGCCAGCGGAGGAATTTGTACAAAATATCGTTTTATCGAAACCGCTCGAAAGAAAATCCGAGCGGTTTTCTTTTTGTTTAATCCCAGAGGCAAGATCTCTGTGGTAGATGTATGATTCTACCAAAACGCTCGAGCATTTTGGTGGAATTATTTTCAATTTCTTATCCACGAAGTCTCTATTGCTCAAATTTTAGCCTTATTTACCAGTAGAATAGGGGAGAAATAGTCTTATTTTACAAGGTTATTTTAGCTTGACAGATAAAAGAAATATTACATAACCCTTGACATTTATATTCAAATATGCTAGTATATTAGATATCCTTATTTATAGGTTTGTAAGTTGTTACATAACTATATATAGGGATTTTTTAGTTTCAGTTTAGTTTTTCTTTGTTTTTAACTGAGATTATGCCAAGATACTGGTTTGGTGGAGCACAACCGCTTTATATGAAAAATCAAAAATTAATACGTTTCGCGGAAGCTTTAATTCTTTTACCAATATTAACAATGTCAGGTTCAACTGGAAATATTCCAGCACCTAGTCATGATATTGATAGAACTTCCCCAATCGTATTTTTACAAAAACAGAATAATACAGCTTTCAATCTATTTGCTTTTAACCAAGTTGTAGATGAAGAAGCTAAATTAAGACAGCTTAAAGCTGACGCTATTGATAATTATTTCAAGAAGCGTGATATGCCACTTGCAGGTTATGGTATGAAAATGGTGCTTGAGGCTGAAAAAAATGACCTTGATTGGCGTCTTATTCCTGCTATCGGAGTTAGAGAATCTACTGGTGGTAAATTTAAATGTAAAAAAGTAGTAAATAATTCATTTGGTTGGGGTTCTTGTAAGATTCGTTTCAATTCTAATGAAGAAGCAATTAAAACAGTGGCTCGAAATCTTGGGGGTAATAATCCTAATACTGCCAAACATTATGAAAACAAAAATACTGAACAAATTTTACGTGCTTATAATCCTCCTCACATTGTTCCTCGTTATGTTTACCAAGTGATGGACATCATGAATGTAATAGGAGATTTAGAAGTGGTGCTTAACATTACTACATAAATTAAAAAACCCTACATTGGTAGGGTTTTTTAATTTATGAAATTTATTTATCTTCTAAGTGAATTAAGGTCATTTTATGTTCCTTTATTTCAAAGAGTGTAATTTGGAAATTATATGTTTTTCCAAGCTCTAATTTTTCACGTAATTTTATTTCTGAGCCAAAGGTTGAATTATGAACTAAACCAGCCACTCCTTCTTTAATAGAGATTAATGCACCGTGTTTATTATATTTAATCACAACTCCCTTTATAATGTCACCCTTTTTTAATTTACCTTCAAATTCTGTCCAAGGATTTTCTTTAAGCATTTTAATAGAAAGAGAAATTTTACCATCTTTTATTTCTATTACTTTAGCTTTTATTTCTTCTCCCACTTTAAACATATTTCTAGGGTCTTCTACAAGACCCCAATCAAGTTCAGAAATATGCACTAATCCCTCTAGTCCATCTTCAAGCTTTAGAAATACACCGAAGTCTACAATACCTGCTACCGTACAATCTATTTCATCACCTACATTATATTTACTTAATATTTCTTTTTTCTCTTCAGGATTATTATCTTTTTCTGAGAAAATTAATTTACCTTCTTTTGGCAATGTAGAGATAATCATTACTGAAATTTTTTCTCCAACTAATTTTTTTAATTCTTTTAATATTTTATCCTTATCTGAATCTAGTACACGAGGGTAGTGTTCTGATTTTAATTGAGAAGCTGGTAAGAAACCTGAAATACCTTGCCATTCTAAAATAAGTCCACCCTTATTTGCATCTTTAATTTCTAACTCCAATACAGTTTTACCTTTAATGGCTTTTTCGGCTTCATTCCAAGCTAGTGCTTGTTTTGCTTCTTTTAATGATAATTCTACATAACCATTATCATTTTCTTCTTCAACAACTTTTGCTTTTATGCTGTCACCTAAACTTATTTTTTTTATAATATCTTTAGCATTTATAAATTCTCGTCCATAGATAATACCTGTACCAAAAGGGGATAAATCTACAAAAACAGATGATTTTTCTATCAAAATTACTACACCTTCTACCAAACTCTCTAATTCTGGTTTGCGTCCACTTCTATCTACGATAGATTTCAAAATTAAGTTTTCCTCCTCTACATCATTATGTGAAGTATTACGAGCGGGCTCTTTTGTTTCTTTTTTATTCATAAAATAAATTTCCGCCAGAGGCGGATCAGCCCTTGGCTGAAAAACAGAAATCCGCATAAAGCGGACATAAGGTTTAGGTTCTTTTTGGCATTTGCCTTAAAGGGTTACCCCAAATCCTGCTTTTAATAATATTTAAGTTGTGCAAATATATTACTACAACTTAATGAAAATAGCAATTATTTTAAGACTAAAGTACTATAAAATATATGGTTTTTTATTTAAGTTTTTGTTATAATAGGACTAATGATAATCACATATTTTGGTAAACAATTTTTTAAGATTGGGCAGGGAGAGATGGTCATGGCTTTTAACCCTGTTAGTAAAGCCTCTAAAATAGGCATTAATTCTCATTTTGGTGCGAATATTGCTTTTGTCACAACTAATCATCCTGACTATAATGGAGTAGAGCAACTTTCTCATGGAGAGAGAGTTCCTTTTATAATAAGTGGTCCTGGTGATTATGAAGTAAAAGAAATTTTCGTTAAAGGCTCAATGTCTTCTTCAGAACTTTTTGGCAAGAAATATATTAATACTATATATTCTTTAGTGGTTGATAATATTAATATTGTTTTTTTAGGAGCTTTAAGTGATGCAGATATTTCTAAAGAGGCACATGAGGACATGAATGGTCCTGATATTCTTTTTATACCAATTGGAGGTAAAGGCTTACTAGATGCTAAAACATCTGCTAAACTTGCATCAAGACTAGAGCCAAAGATGATTATTCCAATGGATTATGATAGTGTATCTTTAAAATCTTTTCTAAAAGAAATGGGTGAAGAAAAAGCGGAAGTAGTGGAAAAATTAACTTTAAAAAGAAAAGACTTGGAGGGCAAGGAAGGAGTAGTAGTTGTATTAAAAGAAGTTTAATTATTTACTTTAGTAAATAATTTACTAAAAATATGAAAAAAATCATTCATAATTTAAGACAGAAACCAGAAGAAACAAGAAGACATATACTACATATTGCTACTCTTATTATGGCTGTTTGTTTATTTTTTCTTTGGATTTATACATTAGGTGTTAATAAAGAAACTAAAATACAAGTTAAAAATGACTTAGAGCCCTTTTCTGCCTTGAAAGATAATGTTGTGAATGGGTATAAAAGTATTCAAGATGCTTCCTTAAATATGTTTGAGTAAAATTTATGGCAAAAAATAAAGAACAAATAAATGAAAAAAAGAGGGGAGATGTAATCTTGCCTATTGATGTAGTTGATGAGATGAAAGAGTCATATTTGGCTTATGCCATGTCGGTTATTACTTCACGTGCACTTCCTGACGTGAGAGATGGTCTTAAGCCCGTGCATCGTAGAATTTTATTTGCAATGAATGAAATGGGGCTTACTTCTTCTTCTCGTTTTCGAAAGTCAGCAGCAGTAGTTGGAGATGTATTAGGAAAATATCATCCACATGGAGATGTAGCTGTTTATGATTCAATGGTAGGTATGGCGCAAGAATTTTCTTATCGCTATCCTCTTGTTTTAGGACAGGGAAATTTTGGTTCTATTGATGGAGATAATGCTGCAGCAATGCGTTATACTGAAGCAAAAATGTCTAAAATTTCTAGCCTATTTTTACAAGACCTTGAAAAAGAAACAGTTGATTTTCGCTTAAATTATGACCAGACAAAGAAAGAACCAATAGTATTGCCCTCATTAGTACCTGGCTTATTATTAAATGGAACATTAGGTATTGCAGTTGGTATGGCTACAAATATTCCATCACATAATTTAGGGGAAGTATTAGATGCAACAAATTATTTAATTGAAAAAGAAGATGCGACCACTGAAGATTTAATGCAATTTATTAAAGGTCCTGATTTTCCTACTGGTGGAATTGCCTATGGTTATAAAGATATGCTCCATGCATATTCATCTGGGCGTGGGGGAGTTGTTTGTCGTGGAGAAGCAGAAATTATAGAAGAAAAAAATTCTTTTTCTATTATTATTACTTCACTTCCTTTTCGAGTAAATAAAGCGAATTTAATAATAGCTATTGCTGAATTGGTTCAAGGGAAAAAGCTTGAAGGTATAAAAGGTCTGCGTGACGAATCTACTAGAGATATTCGTATTGTTATTGACTTAAAGAACAGCGCACATCCAGAAAAAATATTAAATTATATTTATAAAAATACACAACTTGAATCAAATTTCAATTTTAATATGGTTGCCTTAGTGGACGGAGTACCACAAACTTTATCTCTTAAATCTATTCTTGTTGAATTTATTTCTCACAGAAAAGAAATTATAAAAAGAAGAAGTGTATATGATTTACGCAAAGCAGAAGAACGCGCTCATATTTTGCTTGGTTTAAAGAAGGCATTAGATAAAATAGATAAAGTAATTAAGATTATTCGTGGTTCTAAAAATTCAGCAGTCGCTAAAATTAATTTAATGAAAGAATTTAAATTTTCAGATTTACAGACTAGTGCAATCTTAGAAATGAAATTATCAAAATTAGCTGGTCTTGAAAGAAAAGAAGTATTGGACGAGCTTGCAGAAAAACAGAAATTTATAAAATCAATGAAAGATCTTTTAGCAAGTCCAAAGAAAATTTTAAACACTATTGCTAGTGAATTGAAAGAAATTCGTACAAAATATGAAGATGTTAGAAGAACTAGGATAATTAAAGGTGGGGTAAAAGAAATCTTCGATGAAGATTTAGTGCCAGACAAAGAAACTGTACTTGTACTTACTGCTGGTGGATATGTAAAATGTACTGACCCAAGAGAGTATCATTCTCAAAAACGTGGGGGAGTAGGAGTAGTAGATCTTGAAACTAAAGAAGAAGATTTCGTAACAATGCTTATTTCTGGCTCTACTCATAGTGATATTTTATTCTTTACTGACTTAGGTAAAGTTTATCAGACTAAAATGTATGACATACCTGAGGGTCGTCGTGCGACAAAAGGAAAATCTATTATGAATTTCTTATCATTGTCCTCTGATGAAAAAGTAACTTCAATTTTAGCAATTAAAAAAGAAGCAAAATCTACTTCTACTTCTTTAATGCTAGTGACTAAAAATGGAACAGCTAAGAAAATGTCCCTTAAGAGCTTTAAAGATGTGCGTCGTAGTGGTATTATTTCCATCCGTCTTGATAAAGATGATAAATTAATTTCTGCCTTATTAACTTCTAAGACCGATGAAGTAATTATTGCTACTGCAAAAGGTCAGTCAATTAGATTTAAAGAATCTGATGTACGAGAAATGGGTAGAACCGCTGGTGGAGTAAGTGGTATAAGGCTTAGTAAAGGTGATGAAGTAATTAGTGTAGAAGTTATTAAAAAAGACAAGAAAGACGGGTCTTTTCTTACTATGAGTGCGAACGGTTTTGGCAAGAAGACTTTATTAAAAGAATATAAAGTTCAAAAACGTGGTGGCTCTGGCGTAAAAACTGCCAAAGTTACCCCAAAGACAGGTCTTCTTATCGTAGCAAAGGTGCTTTCTGGTGAAGAAGAGGAATTAATTGCAATGTCTAAAAAAGGTCAAGTTATTAGAACAGCCCTAAAAGATATTTCATCCCTTGGTCGTCAGACTCAAGGTGTCACGATAATGCGTCTTCGTGCAGGTGACGGTATTGCATCCCTGGCTTGTTTATAAATTATTTTTTAAATTATGTTTACTGATCCATTAAAAAATTTAAAAACTTTCGGAATCAAAGAAACTGACATTGTGGTAGATTTGGGTGCAGGTACTGGTTTTTATTCTATTCTTGCAGCACAAATTGCAAATAAAGGGAAAGTTTATGCAGTAGAAATTATTAAGGATTTTTTAGAAATTATTTTAAATAAAGTTAAAGAAATAAAGTTAAAAAATATAGAATGTCTTTGGGGTGATGTAGAAAGACTTGGTGGTACTAAAATAGGAGATGCTGTGGCAGACAAAGTAATTGCCTCTAATGTATTTTTTCAAGTTGAAGACAAAAATACCTTTATTGAAGAAATAAAAAGAATTTTAAAAGAAAAAGGAGAAGTTCTATTTATTGATTGGTCTCCTTCATCTTTTATGCCACATAAAAAGTTAGCTATTACTCAAGAAAAAGCAAGGAAAATGTTTGAGGAAAAAGGTTTTATTTTAGAGAGAGAATTTGATGCAGGATTACATCATTATGGTATGATATTTATAAAGGGTTAAAAAATATACATAAATTAAATGAAAAATTTTCAAATAATACTTATAGTCGTTTTTATTATCGTTGCAATTTTAGGTCTTTTAGTTTTTTCTGGGGCAATACCATTAGGTAAAAATACAGAGGGAGGACAAGGCACTGTTGTTTTATGGGGTACATTTAAAAAAGAATCCCTAAATCTATTACTTGAAGAATTTAATAATGCTAATCCAAGTTTTGTTGTACAATATGTGCAAAAAAGTCCTGAGAATTTTAATCAAGAATTACTAGAGGCTCTTGCTTCAGGACAAGGTCCTGATATGTTTTTTTTGCCGGATGATTTAGCTTTTCATTATAGTAATAAAATTTTAGCTATTCCCTATCAAAATTATTCAGCTTCTTCTTTTAAAAAGAGTTTTGCTCAAGCTGGTGAAGTTTTCTTAACTTCTAAGGGAATACTCGCTTTTCCAATGACAATTGATCCACTTATAATGTATTACAATAGAAGTATGCTTAATGCAAATGGAATAGTCTATCCACCAGATAATTGGGATGATTTTATAGAGACTATACCTAAACTTACAGAAAGAGATGAAAAAAATAAAATAATTAAAAGTGCAGTTGCATTTGGTCACTTTTCAAATGTTTCTCATGCTAAAAATGTTCTTGCTACTTTATTTATGCAGACGGGGAATAGTATAGTTTATGAAAAAGATGGACGTTTTCTTCCTGATTTAGCCGTGTCTCGTGGACCTTATAATCTCAGTAATATTTTGCAATTTTATACTGATTTTGCCGATCCACAGAAAAATATTTACTCTTGGAATAAATCTTTGCCACTTTCTAAAGATTTTTTTAGTACGGATAAATTAGCTTTTTACTTTGGATATGCTAGTGAGCTTTCTTCTTTAATAAGTAAAAATCCAAATCAAGATTTTTTAGTAGCTGAAATGCCTCAAATTAAGAATTCTAATTTCAAACTTACTTCTGCTAGAGTTACAGGTCTTGCTATTTCAGCTTTTTCTAAAAATGCAAATACTGCTTTTATAGTTGCAAATAAAATGAGTAGTGGAGATTTTGTATTTAAATTGGCACAAAATTTGAAAGTAGTACCAGCAAGACGAGACTTACTTACAATAAAACAAATTGATGCATATTACCCTACTTTTTATTCTTCAGCTTTATATGCTAAAAGTTGGCTTGACCCATCATCAAAAGACACAGATGATATTTTTCGTAAAATGATTGATGGAGTATTGTCAAATAATTTAGATGTCAGGAGTGCTGTTTTAGATGCTAATACAAAATTATCTTTATTATTAAATAGAAACTTATGACAAAAACAGTAAAATTTTTTATTTTTGTATTAATACTTATAATATTAATAACCCCTGTTTTGTCTTTTGCAGATGGACTTGTTCCAGATTGTGGGAAAATGGTAGGTGGAGAGCTAATAGGTGGGAAAATGGTAGGTGGAGAGTTCGTAGAATGTGAATTTAATGATTTTATGGGTCTTGTGAATAAGGTTGTTAATTTTATTCTTGCTAGTTTAGTTATACCTATTGCAGCTATTATGTTTTTCTATGCTGGTTTTCTTATGATTACTGCTGGTGGAGAATCTGCTAGTAGTAGAACAAGAGCTAAACACATTTTTACTAATGCAGTAATTGGCTTGGTTTTAGCTGCCGCTGCTTGGATTATTATTAATACATTATTATCAATTTTAGGTTTTGATGGGTCTTGGATTGGATTTTGATATAAGGTATAATTAATATATATGTCCCGTTAGAAATTCACCAAACGGGAAATTAAAGAAAAAATTTATGAATATTAAAATTTCTAATGGGATGCGATTTATAAAGAAAAATTTATACAAAGTTGCCTTACTAACTTATATATTCTTGATACCCATTTCTTCTCTTGCTGACGATACGGATGTTACTTGTGATCCCTCTAGTGGGAAAATTTGTAATCCACTAGCAAAAAAAGGAATTGAAACTATTAATGGATTCATAGAGGTTCTTCTTGAGGGAATAATTAAAATAGGTACGCCAATAGTAGCTTTAGCTATTATTTATTCTGGTTTTCTTTTTGTATTTGCTAGGGGTAATTCTGAAAAATTAAGCAAAGCTAAAACTACTCTTTTATATACATTAATTGGTGCAGCAATACTTCTAGGGTCGTGGGCTATTGCACAAATTATATCTGAAACTGTACTTTCTTTATAAATTATCAAGAGTCGTATTAAAAGATAATTATACGATGTGATTTCGTAAAAAATATGAAAAAAAATTTATTAAAACTCACCTTTATATTTTCTTTAATACTGATTTTACCAATAGTTACTTTTGCTCAAATTACAATTATTTCTCCAGAAACACAAGCATGTACTGGAAATGGACTAGGGCTTTTATTGTGTAATATTCATCAACTTCTTAATGCAGTTGTTCCAGTATTAATTGCACTAGGTGTACTTTATTTTGTATGGGGGGTTGTTCAATATGTTATTGCTGGTGGGGAAGAAGCAAAAAAACAAGGTAAAGATCGTGTTATCTATGGCATTATTGGATTAGTGGTAATTATTGGAGTATGGGGTCTTGTGGGCATTGTTGTTGAAACTTTTAATATTGGCGAGGGGGTTGCTCCTGTATTACAAGCAATAGGAGGAAGCGAAGGTAGCTGTGAATTGGGGAATAATCCTAAGCTTTCAAATCTGCTAGATTCTGCAACATGTATTATTAATAATTCTTTAATTCCACTTATGTTTGCTTTAGCTGTGGTTTATTTTGTATGGGGTGTTATACAATTTGTCATTTTGGGAGCAGGAGAAGAAACAAAAAGAACACAGGGTAAACAGTGTATGATATGGGGAATTATAGCATTAGCAGTTATGCTTAGTATTTGGGGATTAGTAGCTATTTTAGGGAGTACTTTTGGAGTTGAAACCAATTTTCTTCCACAGGTTAGTCCATAGCTTTTATTTTTTGAGTATTATGTTATAATTAAGGTATTGTTCTTTCTTTTTAAAGTTATTTATTAATTAGGTCGTTTAATTATTAGAATTTTTATTAGAATTATTATGAAAAAGAAATTAGTTGTTTTATCTGGTTTGGTTTTAGGCTCTATTCCATTTTTGGCATTTGCACAAGTTGGAACCATAGGGTCTATAGCGGCGCCATGTAATATATCTCAATCAGGTACATTATTTGGTCTATTGTGTAAATTAGGACAATTGTTTAATTCAGTTGTTCCAGTATTGATTGCACTAGGTGTACTTTATTTTGTGTGGGGGGTTGTTGTTTATGTTATTTCTTCTGATGAAGAAGCAAAGAAAACTGGCCGAAATAGAATTATTTGGGGTATTATTGGATTAGCAGTAATTATCGGAGTGTGGGGTCTTGTGAATGTTCTCCGAAATACTTTTGGTCTTACTAATACTACAAATATTGAGCTTCCTACTGTGCCGATAGATATTGATTATTAGACACCGTAAATAAACTGATTTAAAAAATGTATTTATTTTCTCCTAATATAGCTTATGCTAGTTTTGATTCTTTTTTAGCGAATGTTAATCAGCAAATTATTAATCCGCTTATTTCTTTTTTATTTGCTTTGGCGATTATTTATTTTCTGTATGGTATATTTCAATTTATTAGTAATCAAGATAATGAAGAAAAGAAAACGGCTGGTAAAGCTCATATGATTTGGGGGGTAATAGGTATTGCAATTATGTTAAGTGTCTGGACTTTATTAAATATTATTTTAAGTACATTTAATATAACAGACATAAAAATAGATTCACAAAATGGAGAAGGAACGATAGAGGTAGATTTAGAGGATTATAATCCACAATATCCAGCAGTTGGAAATTAAATATTCTGTATAAAAAAGTGAAAGGGCGGCTCGATTGAGTCGCCCTTTTGGTGCGCATTGTGCGCCTTACGATGATGCGTTGGCCAGACGCGATTATGGCCCTATCTTCTTGGAGTGTCCCATACCTCCACGCCAGTGGCATTCTCGTCTACTGGATACCACTTCCAGACTCCTGGACCTCCACGAGTTGTGGTGGTGTTGATACCAGGGCAGTCGACAAATGATCCACCTCCAGGGGGAAAGATTCTCACGCACCCTCCCTTGGGATATGAGTGGCTACCATAGTCATTTACCCTGACTACAATGGTGTCATGCGGAAAGTCGCTGAACTCGTACAGGGTCGGCACCTTGCCGATACTTGATGGTTCAGCGACCATCGGTGTCCGCCCTCTTGTGGCTTCGTAGCCTGGTCCGTGAGTAGAAGCCTCTGGTTTTTCCCGCCAGCGGCCTATACTCATCCCAACAACCACAACTAGGCAGAGAACTGCTGCCGAACCAAATATCGTACGAGCCAGGAATGGCATCGGCATAATTCCTGACACAACTGCTCCCCATATGCCAGTGAATCCGAGCAGTAAAACCGTGGCGATGAAGGCTGGAAATGAGCCTCCTGTGAGCCAGGCAACAAAGCCTAGCACCAAAAGACTTACCAATACTACTAATCCCTTAACTACTATCATGACCCCCCCCTTTCTGGCCCTGAAGCAGACTGGAAACAGTTTCTGCGAGGACAAGCCACTCGGGTTGTATTCCGGCAGCTTTCGCTTTATTAGCGAGTGCTCTGCCTGAGATCTCGGCACTAGAGCTTTTCTCACGTGCCTTACGGATTATGATTGGAAGATTGTAGTCTTCCAGATCCATCTCGATCCAAAACCCCCATTCCTTGGTGACTATATCACAAGAGAGGGCAGCGTTGACTTCATCCTCCATCTCTTCCATGAGGTTTTTGTCAATTGTTCCCGTAGTCTCGGTTTTCAGATCTGTGCCTGGGAACAACTCGTTGAGGGTTCGTTTTTCGAGCGATTCTTGAAGCTCAGCGACGACACGGGTTAGAACTTTGTCGCGTCGCTTCTCGTACTCGATAGCTGTCACAGCCTTGATGACAGCGCCTTCCAGCTTGTCTTCGTCTAGTGCCGGATCTTCTAATCCGGGCATCTCAGGATATCCAACTTGGAAGCGACGAAGGATATAGTCTACCTCCAGTTCAATTCCGTCTCCCGTGATGAGATTGACATTAGCTGGATTTTCTGCTTCGTTTCGGAGAGAAACTTCTCTCCTTAGAACACGATGAATGCCTGGGATGATGATTTTTGTTCCGGGTAAAGCACAGTGTGTTTTACCTGTCCAGATGTTGTTGTAGACCATAGCAATAGCTGGACGAATTTCTGTTCTATACTCCGTGACAAGGAGTACTAGGACAGCTATTGCGCTTAGCATCAACGCTAAATACAGCAATATCCACATCCACATAAGATTCCTCCTTGCGCCATTAGGCGCTGTGTGAGCGCCCGCAGGGCGCGGGTTTTGAATAGTTTGTTCATTAAAAAGCTAATATTTTTTCAATATTTTAAGTAACAGGGGAGTATCTAGCTACTTAATGAACAAACCATTCTATATAAATTTTTATGTCAAAGGACTTAGTCTTTGACATTGTATCACATTAAATGATAAAAGTCAACCCCCCACACCTTTTCTATTGTATAGAAAAGGTGTGGGGGTAGGCCCCAATTAAAACAAGAATTAGTATAGGATAAGCACTTAAATACAATAATTAGCAATTAAAAATCCTCCCGAAGGAGGATTTTTAATTGAGTTTAAGATTTCTTAAGAGGTGTCTCGTGGAATTTTTTAGTTCTACTAAAAATCCTTCTTGTTAATATAATTATGACGAGAATTAATATTCCAAATAATATCCACTGAAATAATCCAGAAGGCAGAAATCCATTTTCACCAAAGATTGCATTTGCTGCAAGGCTCTGGTAATCATTTTTATTTTCAGCTTCTTCTTCAGTAGTTTTTTCTGTACTTACGGCACTTGCTGTACTTTTTGTTTTTGCAATTGATGTATTTGAATAAACTGTTGGTGTTTCATAGTAGCTTGTAGGAGCTTGATAAGATTGATAGGGGTATTGATTATAAGAAGATATATAATTTTGATTATATTTATCGTTTATCGGTACCCTATTATCTTGAATATATACACCATTGTCTTGAATATATATACGAGCTTCTGCTTTTATAGGTATAACAAATATTCCAAAAGCTAAAATAGCCAATATTCCTAAGCTCAAAATTATATTAGATGTTATTTTTGTGTTATTCATTTTACTTGTATAGAGTATAGCACTTATAATATAAATGTCAAGTCTTTAAAATTGTGCCGGAGGGGAGACTTGGTCACAAGTATTTTTCTGCTGAAAAATCTCGCTCTCCTTACAGGAGCAGTATACCCTTTGGATATATTACTTCGCTGTTGCTTGTAATCTATCACAAAAGGTCTTGCACTCGGTTCCCCATCCCGAGCTCACCCGCCTCGCGCCGTCGCGCTCCGGCTTTCAAGTCAGGCAAAAACATATAACATATATTTTGTGCCGGAGGGGAGACTTGGTCACAAGTATTTTTCTGCTGAAAAATCTCGCGACCCCACCTCGCGCCGTCGCGCTCCGGCTTTCAAGTCAGGCAAAAACATATAACATATATTTTGTGCCGGAGGGGAGACTTGAACTCCCATGAGATTACTCTCGCTTGCTCCTAAGGCAAGTGCGTCTACCAATTTCGCCACCCCGGCATATATAACTTAATTATTTTTGTGTAAAAATTCTATTGAATCTTTATGCTTTGTGGTCAGGAATATTTTGCTCGTCGCCACTCACAAAATTTCACGACCCTGATTCGGCACCGTCGTGCCTTCGTCTCGTCTAAAATACTTAAGTACTTGTGGCCACAAATATTTTCTCGCCGTCGCTCAAAAATTTCTCGACCCCAGCTCGCAGTTTTACTTACTAGTAAAACATTGCTCCGCTTCGCACAAGCATTAAAAATCTAAAGCAGTTTAAATTTTTAATGCCTTGTGCGCCCAGTAGGGATCGAACCTACGACCTTATCCTTAAGAGGGATCTGCTCTACCAGCTGAGCTATAGGCGCATATTTTTTCTTTTTTTAATTAACCTAGTGCCCGAGGTGGGAATCGAACCCACATCCCTTGCGAGACACGATTTTAAGTCGTGCGCGTATACCAGTTCCGCCACCCGGGCAAACACTTTGGTAATTATATTTTAAACTTCTTTTATTTTCAAATTACTCTCCCCGGTAAAAAATTAAAACTCTTTAATTTTTTGAGGCCTAGGGCGGAATCGAACCGCCGTATATTCCTTTTGCAGAGGAATGCCTTACCACTTAGCTACTAGGCCGATACTATCTCTAATTAAAACAAATTAATTTATTAATATAAAGCCTGCGCAGAGGAATGGCATATTATAACTTCGCTACGCTCATGCCACTTAGCTACTAGGCCG
>SDBT01003948.1_pt1 | contig 25390 bp, 23 predicted proteins | sample 2277101 | NCBI WGS metagenome assembly SDBT01 (sample SAMN10404973, study PRJNA504765) | marine sediment metagenome | isolation source: marine sediment core GS10_PC15, 103 cmbsf | place: Arctic Ocean: Southern Knipovich Ridge | collected 2010 | reverse complement strand
AGATCTACACGCCCGGTTCAAGGCCCAAAAGGGTCAAGTTTGTGAGCCAAAAGTATCAACTTTTTCCCAGGGCAACGTAAAAGGGCCTGGTCTTGGGCTGTCTATTCGACAGCCAGACCAGGCCCCATTAGAAACACGGTATCCGGGACGGGCCAGGGTCAGGGAGACCCTGGCCGAACTTCAGATCAGACCTCTTCTTATAGCTTCTGCCACCGCCTGAGCTCGGTTGCTGACCCCCAGTTTCGCCAGGGTATCTCCTATCTTGCGCTTTACCGTTGCCTCGCTCCAGTACAGCCTCTCGGCCATCTCCTTGTTGGTTGCTCCCTCAGCCAGGAGAGGCAGGATCTCAAACTCCGACTCAGACAGACCCGATTGGCTCACCAAGCTCTCTCTGGCCAGCTCCTCGAACTGGCGCAAGACCCCGTCCACCAGGCTTGGGCTGAGCACCCGTCGGCCAGCATGGGCGTTTCGGATGGCCTCAGCCAGGGTCTGGTGCGAGGTGCTCTTGAGCAAGTAGCCATGAGCCCCGGCTTGCAGCGCCCCGATCAGATACTCGTCGTCTTCGTACGCCGTCAGGATGATGATCCTGGCCTGAGGGTTCTGTTGCCGCAATTGGCGGGCGACGTCCATGCCGCTTGCCCCGGGCAGGCGGATGTCCAACAGCACTACGTCCGGCTGCAGGAGAGCTGCCTCTTCCAGCGCGCCCAGGCCGGTGTCCGCTTCGCCTGCCACCTGGATGTCCGGATAGTTCGAGAGCAGGCTCTGCAAGCCCTGCCGGACGACCGGGTGGTCATCCACGATCAGAACCCGGATCGGCTTTCTGGCTTCCCTCACGATAGCTGGTCCTCCCTCTCCTCATCCTCGCTCCTGAGCTCGATGGGCACTTCCACCAGGATGGTGGCGCCCTGGCCCGGAGCGGATTGCACCTCCAGGTGACCGCCGAGGCTTTGCGCCCTTTCCCTCATCCCGACGAGCCCCAATTGCTCACCGGGGTTGGCCAGTGCCTTCTGCCCATCGAACCCCCGTCCGTCGTCCCGGACCATCACCCTGAGCACCTCCGGTCGGTACTCAAGGAGGACGTGTGCGTAGTGGGCTTCCGAATGCGTCCTGACGTTGACGAGCGCTTCCTGGACGATGCGATAGATAGCGACTTCGGCGTGCGAGGGGAGCCGTGCTGGGGCGCCCTGCACCTGGACAGAGCAGGGAATCCCCCACGTCTCCTCGTACGACCTGACGTACTTCTTGAGAGCCGGAACCAATCCGGCCTGGTCGAGGAGCGGTGGGTGCAGGTCGTGGATCGTCCTTCGCACCTCCTCGTCCATTTGCCCCAGGAGTTGCTGGACAACGGTCAGCTTCTCGACCGCAGACTGCGGGTCCGAAGGGAGGCGCTCCTTGGCGGCCTGGCTCTCGAACAGGGCGCCCGCCACGAGTTGTATCAGTCCGTCGTGCATGTCGTGGGCGATCCGGCCTCGTTCCTCTTCCTGGACACGAACGATCCTGGCCAGCAGGCGCTGCAACTGTGCCGCCCTCTGTGCGATCTCCTCCCTGGCTCGCGTAAGTTCTTCGGCCCTCTTCTTCAGGCTTTCGGCCATGGCGTTGAGGGAACCCGCCAGCTCATCAATCTCGTCGCGGCCTCGTGGCCTGACCCGTTGATCCAGGTCTCCTCTGCCGAGTTGTCTGGTGGTCTCCACCAGGTCTCTCAGCCTGACCAGCACTATCTGCCGCAGCACCAGGGTGGTGGCGAGCCCGGTGACGGCGATGGCCATAGCCGAGAGGAACAAGAGCTCTTGCAAATCTGCCAGCGCCTGCCGGTTGAGGTCGGCGATGGAGAAGTCAGTTACGATCACGCCGTTGATGGATTCCTCAGGCTCATGGCAGGCGTGACATTGCGGCTCGTTTTCGATGGCGCTCACGGTGCGAAGTAATTCGCGGCCAGCATCGTCACGGAAGAACACCGTCTTGTTGTGCTCCTCGGGTTCGCGACCGTGACAGATCTGACAGGTGCGCTCCGTCAGGGCCAGTTGCGTTCCCACGTCCCCGGGCTGCTGAGAGGCTCTGATTGCCCCCGCCTTGTCGAGGATCCAGACCCTCACCAGCCCGCCCTGGTCTCCGAGGCTGTCCAGAATGATCTGGAGTTCGCTCCGATCATTGGTAATCATGCCGTGGCGGAGGCTGGCCTTGATGATGTTGCTCTGGTACGTGGCGAATTCGATGCGTTGAGCGATGAGCTTGGCCCGCTGGCGAGTGTGCTGCAGGTAGAAGAAGGGACTGATAGTGACGATGAAGGCCACGACCAGGCCGAAGACCACTTTGAAGCTTAAGCTCTGGTAGAACCTGGCTTTTGTCGTGTCGCCGGCGTCCATATTCTTGCTATCCTCCGCGCTGTTTCTTGGGTCCAGCTACTCAGCCGCCGCTCGCTGGTCGTAGACGCGTAGTTGGGTGAAGTGGCGGATGAAGATCACCCCTACTCCGCCGATGCCCAGCACCACCGCTTCCGGAGATGCGTAGCCGAAGTTACCCAGTAGCCGGAAGACGGGCAGCATCAACACGGCCATGATCATCACCGCCCGCGGGCTTCGTCGTGAGCGCTCAGCCGAACGGCTATTGCGCAGCAAGAGGTAAGCAAGCCCCCACAGAGCCACGGCGATGGGCAACGCCAGCGGCTGCTGCCAGAGAAACAGTCCAAACAGCGTGCTCAACCCCATCCCCCCGGCTAATCCGAAGCGAGTCCTTCCGCCGTAGGCCGACCAGCAGTGACCGGCCACAGCGCCTATGCCCGCTGCTGGCAGCGCCCACGGAGTCCCCGTCAACCTCACCGCCAACCACGCGGCCAGCACCCCCTTGCTCACGTCCACCAGCGCGGTGACCACACCCCAGGCAAGGCCAGCCAGGCGATAGACGTTGAGTCCGCCGGTGTGGCCACTACCGCTGAGGCGCAGATCTGGCTTCCCCAGCAGCCGGGTCAGCAGCACGCCGGTGGGGAAAGAGCCGACGAGGTAGCCGAACACAGCGGAGATGAGCAAACGACCTATCAACATTAGCACACCACCCGCAAACGACTTGGCAGCACGCGCACTTCCAGCCGATGGGCGTCGGTGCGCATGATCTCCCCATCCACGTGCACCGGCAAATCCTGCTCCGAGGCGATGACGATGTGCGCCGTCCGATCCACCGTCACCGTTGGCTGCGTGGCGTGGGTGCCGCGGATGAAGTAGGGAATCAGACGAAAGATTCCCAGGCGGCTCACCTGACGGGCCAGCGTCACGTCCAGCAGGCCATCGTCCTGCACCGCCTGGGGGGCGATCAGGAACATGCCTCCCGTGCGGCGGCCATTGGCCACGGAGACCATCAACAACGGCAGTTCCATCTCTTGGTCGTTGTAATGCACTGTCACCAGAGGAGCTTTGTAGTACAGGAAGATGGTCTTCAGCACCGCCACCAAGAAGACCAGGGAGCCGGGCAGGTAGCGCAGCTTGTAGCTTTCCACCGTGGTCGCGGCGTCGAAGCCAGCGCCGAAGTTGTTGCCGAAGTAGCGCACGTTCCCCAGCTCATCTTCCACGCGGCCAACGTCCACCACTCGGGTCTTCCCGGCGGCCAGCACGCGGCAGGCAGCGGCCACGTCGCCGATGGGCGCGCCCATGCACCAGGCGAAGTCGTTGCCTGTGCCGATGGGTATAAGGCCCATAGCACTTGCAGCGGGCTCGCCAGCCTCCCAGGTCGGTGTGCCCAAACTGGCCTCGATGATGCCGTTGAGCACCTCATTGACTGTGCCATCGCCGCCCGCGACGGCGATGGTGTCCCACCCCTCCCGCACCGCTTGCGCGGCCTGGGCCACGGCCGAGCGTTGTTCTGTCGTCTCGACGATCTCGAATGTTGCTTGCGCTTCCGTCAGCGTACGGCGGACGACCTCCGCCGTCTGCTGGCCGGCTCCCCGACCTGAGACGGGGTTGAGAATGACTTTGATGGTGGGCATTGCTCCCTCCTGCTGTGTGATGTTGCTACAAGTATGACAACACCGCAGAGCGCCTGGAGTTGCTGTGTTGAGTGGTGGACAGATTCCGATTGCTCTCAGTGTCTGCGGGTTCGTTTCTCCTTGGCGCCGATGTCGGACATGACAAGGTCGTGTTTACAGCGCTGCAACCGACGATGCCCTCAGCTGACTCCCATCGCTTGCTTCAGTCGTGTGCAGACTGGTCCTAAGGCCGCCTCAATATTTCCGTCAGCCCGCCTTCCGAAGGTCGCCCGCTCAACTCCCGCTAGGTCGGAAGGCAACTCGAAAGAGTCATCTCTACAGTGAACCATGAATGTGCGCTCCCTGCCAAGCACTCCCATGAAGAACCCGAGCTCGAAAAGGATATTGTCCCGTGGACTGTTCTCGGTCTTGCCTCTCTTTGTGGTGAGGTCGTCTGGGGTTAAGACCAGCACAGCATGGTCATATTGCGACGCAGCTTCAACGAGATTCTCGAGGTTCCCCCTGGAGAGACCAAAAACGCCCTGGGACCAAATGGTACACTCAGCCGCCCGCTCCAGCCCTAGTTGAAGGTGCTCAGCAATTCTCAAACCCTCTGACGAAGATCCGATGAACACTCTGGGCTTGCTACGAGGAGCAGTACCAACACCACTGGCTTTGTCTCTCAGGTGCCCAACAAGACTCAGGAGTGACTCATAGGCATGACCATCAATCGCCTCTTCGAATATACTGCGGCACGGATCGCAGATTCGGCCCGACCTCATTGAGAGCTTGATGTCCTCTTTTCGGCGCTTCTTGTCGAAGAAGCAGTCGCGAGTCTCTTCATGACTTCTGATCTCGGAGCAGACGAAGCTCATCGTGTAGCGGATAAAGTAGTAAGTAAGGAACACTGAGAGGGGAGGCGGCGCGAAGATGGCCTCCCAGTCCTTAGTTGTGACGACTGCAAGGCCTTCCTTCGCCTGACGCGACCCGAAAAGGTTTTCGAGCTTGGTTGAAGACAGCGATCCGTGGACGAGCGCAATGATAAAGTAATGGAATCCTTTGCAGGCGCGTCGGTATTCTCTGAGGCGATTCCAGAGGTACTGTGTTTCGTAGGCCTCACGGGCAAAAGGAGCTGCCCACAGTCTATATCGGTCCAGAGGCAGGACAAAGGTGAAATCCTCTTGGAGTGAGTTGAGTTCTGCGATGACCTCGTGATGCGCATCGAAAGACGGTTGACCGAAGTTCAGTATTTCGATTGGGTAAGCAGGCATTTGTTGACCTCCTCTCTGATGTCACTCACATACTTAGGCTGCGCTGGCGTATGACTTGGAAATACTCGATGTACTTCGCAATACGACAGTCATGCCAACTCGATGACCGAATCTCAATCCAATGCATTGTCAAATGCCAATTCTAGCGCTCATTGAGACGGGCAGCCTCAAAGTCGTACATCCGCTTTCAATCACCCCCCACCTCCCGCTGCAACTCATACAACTTATTGAGCGCCTCCAGCGGGGTCATGGACTCCAGATCCAGCTTCTTCAGTTCCTCGATGATAGGACTGGCCTCGGGGAAGAGGGCCAGTTGACGGATTTCGGCGATTCGCTTGGGCCTTATGGGTGATCGGTGGGAATCGCGCTCCAGTTCCTCCAGTATCTCCTCGGCGCGGTGGATGACGGTCTTGGGCAGGCCCGCCAACTGCGCCACGTGGATGCCGTAGCTGCGATCGGCGCCGCCGGGAACGATTTTGTGCAAGAAGATGACCTTGTCGCCATCCTCGACCACGGCCACGTTGTAGTTGCACACCCGGGGCAGGATGTCGGCCAACTCCGTCAACTCGTGGTAGTGGGTAGCGTAGAGGGTCTTGGCCCGGAGACGCGGGTGGTTGTGGATGTACTCCACCACCGCCCAGGCGATGGACATGCCGTCGTAGGTGCTGGTGCCGCGCCCGATCTCGTCCAAAATGAGCAGGCTGCGGTTGGTGGCATGGTGGAGGATGTTGGCCATCTCGATCATCTCCACCATGAAGGTTGATTGGCCCGCCCAGATCTCGTCTTGAGCGCCGATGCGGGTGAAGATGCGGTCCACCAGCCCCATCCGGGCCTCGTCGGCGGGGACGAAGGAGCCGATCTGGGCCATGAGAACGATGAGAGCCACCTGGCGAAGATAAGTGGATTTACCCGACATGTTGGGGCCGGTGATGATCAGAATCCCCTCCTCCTGGGAGAACCGGGCATCGTTGGGCACGAAGGGTTCTTCCCGCCGGGTGAGTTCCACCACCGGGTGGCGGCCGGCTATGATCTCGACCTCGTGACCATCGGTCAGGACGGGGCGGACGTAGTTGTTGCGGATAGCTACCTCGGCCAGGGCAGTGTAGACGTCCAGGCGGGCCAGGGCCCGGGCGGTGGAAAGCAGCCGTCCGGCCGCAGCAGCCACCTGATCGCAGACCTGGCGGAAGAGGCGGGCCTCGATGTCAAGAATACGCTCCTGGGCGTTCAGGATCAGCGATTCGTACTCCTTGAGCTCCGGAGTGATGTAGCGCTCGGCGTTGACCAGGGTCTGCTTGCGGATGTACTCTTCGGGCACAGCCGCCAGGTTGGCTTTGGTCACCTCGATGTAGTAGCCAAAGACCTTGTTGTAGCCTACCTTGAGGGATTTGATGCCCGTGCACTTCCGCTCGGTCCGCTCCAGGTTGGCCACCCAGTGTTTGGCGTCTCTGGAGGCAGTGGCGACGCTGTCCAGCTCTGCCGAGAAGCCGGGCTTGATCACCCCACCGCTGGCCAGTGTGGCCGGTGGGTCGTCCACGATGGCCTCCCCAATGAGAGAGACTATCTCCTCACAGGGATCAAGTCGGGAGAGCAAGGTCGGCAGGGGATGATCACCTTCAGCTTCTTTAAGCTGCGACAGTGCTTCTCGAATCTGTGGCACCTTCTCCAGGCTCTGGCGAATCCCCACCAGGTCCCTCGGCACCGCGATGCGTTGTACCACTCGACTGGTCAACCTCTCCAGATCGGCCAGTTGTTTGAGGAGCGCCATAACCCGCGTTCGGGTCGGCGTGTCCTGATAGAGGGCCTGCACCGCGTCTAGCCGCCGCTCCAGTTTGTCCACATCCAGCAGCGGCTGGTTGAGCCACTGGCGAAGCAATCGCCCGCCCATGGCTGTGACCGTTGCGTCCAGCACGCCCAGCAGCGATCCCTTGCCCGCGCCAGTGCGGATGGTGCGGGCCAGCTCCAGGCTTCGCCGGGTGGATGCGTCGAGAGTCATGAATTCGCTGGTGGAATAGGTCCGCAGATCGCTCAGTTGGGCCAGGGCTGCCTTCTGGGTCTCCCGCAAGTACTGAACGATGGCCCCGGCAGCGCGCACGGCCAGGGGCAAGCCTTCGCAGCCGTAGCCAGCCAGTGAGGCGACTTCGAAGTGATCGAGAAGAGCCTGGCGGGCGTTGCCCAACTCGAAGCGCCAACTCTCGTATTTTGAGATTTGAAGTTGGAGGGCGGACAACCTCGCTTCTGAGATTGGAGGTTTGAGATTGGAAGTATCCGGGATCAGGCACTCGGCTGGCTGCAGCCTCTCTAGTTCCTCCGCTGCCATCTGTTCGACGTCGTCGCCGGAGAGCTGGGTGGTGGCGAATTCGCCCGTGGTTATGTCGGCGTAGGCTATACCTGCCCTATTGCGAGCCTTTCCGCCGTCTTCTATCACCAGGGCGGCCAGGTAGTTGTTGCTCTTTTCTTCCAGCAGCGTCGGTTCGACTATGGTGCCCGGCGTGACCACTCGTATCACCTCGCGGGGCATCAGTCCGCGCACGGGCTGGGCGCCCACCTGCTCCACGATGGCTACTTTATGCCCCGCCTTGATAAGCTTGGCGATGTAGCCCTCGACGGCGTGATAGGGCACCCCAGCCAAGGGCACTCGCTGCCCCTTCCCCACTGGCCGCGAAGTGAGGACGATGTCGCAGGCCTGGGCGACGACCTTCGCGTCCTCGTCAAAGCTCTCGTAGAAATCCCCCAGGCGGAAGAGGACGATGGTGTCCGGGTATTGCTTCTTGATCTGCAAATACTGGTGGCGCATGGGGGTTGATCCCTTGCCCATTGGCTTCCCTCTTTTCGACATGAGTGTTCAGGTGCCAGGCACTTTCATCGGAGATTTCAAAGCAAAATCACTCTGCAATCGCTTCGGCTTTGGATCAGGCGACTTTTGCAGAAGTGCCTGGCACCTTACTCCAACAAAGTAGTGACCCATCCGATGCCCAGTTCGTGCAGCTTGGCCGCGCGGGGCACCCCTGTGACTGGATCCCAGCCCATCATCTCATAGTAGAGGGGCAGCGCGGCCTTCACAGCCGCGGGGTCTATCGGCTCGCCGGGGCCGAGGGGCTCTGCCATGCGAGGCGGCAGGCGGTCGTCGGCGGGGGTGAAGCCCTGCCGCACGTTGAAGGCGCGAGCCATCGTCACCAGCCGCTCGGCGGCCTTCCATAGCTCCCAGACATTGGTGTCCCAGCCAGTCACGGCCCGCACCGCCTCCACCACCTGATCGTTGCGGTAGGGCAAGAAATTACACAAGCACAGGCAGTTGTCCAGGTGCTGACGCAAGCTGCCATAGATCATAGCCCGCACCTTCTCCGGGCCAAGCCAGGTGGCTGGCATCGGCTCCAGCACACCCAGATTGCGGACACTGCCCAGGCCGGCCTCATGCTCGTAGCTGCTGTCAAAGGCGTTGTGCATATGATCGGCGCCGGTGTAAGAGATAGCGTAGCCCAGCCCCAGGCCGTGCTGGATGCGGGGGTCGTGGTAGGGCAACTCCTGCCCTTTGACGTGGACGGCGAACTGCTCCGCGCCGCCGCCGATTCGCTCAGCGGCCCGCTTGCTCCCCTCCGCCAGCAGGTCGCCGATGCCCTGGCGAGCGGCGATCAACTCCAGCAGTTGCAGCATGACCTCCGCGTTGCCAAAGCGCACATCCAGCCCACCGGTATCCTCCGCCGTCAGCAGCCCGTTCTCGAAACATTCCATCGCAAAGGCAATCGTCCCTCCGACCGAGATGCTGTCCAGTCCCAGGGCGTTACACCGCTCGCTGGCCTTGGTCACGGCGTAGACGTCGGTCACGCCGCAGTTGGAGCCAAGACTGGTAGCGGTCTCGTACTCTGTACCGCCATAAGCCGGGTCCACTGGGTATGGCTCGTCCAGCGAAGCGACCTTTTTGCAGCCGACCACACAGGCGTAGCAGCTCTCCATGCGTATGACAACGTGCTCGGCTAGGCCCTCGCGGCCCAGGACATCGGCCCCGTCCAGGTGGCCGTCGCGGAAGTTGTGAACGGGCAACGCACCCGATCGGTTATAGGGAATGGTGCTAATGCCGGTGCCCAGGTCGGGGAATTTGCCCATCAGATCGCGGTAGTTATCTCGCATCCAGCGAGCCAGCGCGCCGACTTGAGCGGGATCGGCCAGGGGGAGCTTGCCGGTGCCTCGAACGGCCACGGCTTTCAGCTTCTTAGCACCCATCACCGCGCCCAGGCCGGTGCGTCCAGCCGCGTGTTTCAGGTCGGCTACGATGGCTGCGTAGCGGACCAGCTTTTCGCCGGCTGGCCCGCAGAGGGCGACACGAGCCCGCTGCTCGCCCAGTTCCTCTCGGATAGCGGTGTGGGCCGGTTTGTTCTCCAGTCCCCACAAGTGCGAGGCATCCCGCAGTTCTACCTCGCCGTCGTGCACCCAGAGGTAGACTGGTGATGCGGCCTGCCCTTCGACGATGATGGCATCAAAGCCGGCCGCCTTCAGCTCTGCTCCCCAGAAGCCTCCCACTTCCGATTCGCCCATCGCGCCGGTGAGCGGCGACCGGGCGCCGATGGCGTTGCGTCCGCTGCCGGCCAGTGGCGCGCCGGTGAGTGGCCCACAGGCGAAGATGAGCCTGTTCTCCGGGCCCAGGGGATCCGTGTCGGGAGGCACCTCTTTCAACAGATAGTAGGCCACGAATCCCGCGCCGCCCAGGTAGCGGCGGTAGAAAACGTCGTCGGGCGTCTCGACGGTGATTTTCCTGTCAGTCAGGTTAACGCGCAAGATACGGCGATGGTATCCGAATGACATTTTAGCTTTCTCTCCTTCTTGCCCTCACACTCGACAGGGCAAAGTTGGGTGGCGATTGAAATCGCACCTGTCGGAGGCTACAGCCGCGCACTCCGTGCCGGGCGTCCGCCTACGCGGTCGCGGAAATCGTCCACGTAGGCGGACGACCGGCGCGCTCACGCCCTCCAGAGGCGGTTTCAACCGCGGTTCTACTCAACAGAGCTCCACTTTGCAGTTCAAAGAGCTCGCGAATACCTCTCTCCGCCAAATCCAGCAACTCGTGCATGACTTTGCGAGCGAAAGGCTGGCCCTCAGCGGTGCCCTGCACTTCCACGTATTCCCCTTTGGCCGTCATGACCACGTTGAAGTCCACTTCGGCCACGGAGTCTTCCTCGTAACAGGGATCAAGCACCGCTTGGCCATTCACCACCCCGACGCTGATGGCGGCCACGGGCGTTGTCAGGACATCAGGAGGGAGCAGGCCGCCTCGGATGAGCTTATCCAGGGCTATGGCCAGGGCTACGTAGCCGCCCGTAACCGAAGCCGCGCGGGTGCCTCCGTCGGCCTGGATGACGTCGCAGTCTACAATCAGGGTACGCCAGCCTAACTTCTCCAGGTTGACGGCAGCTCGCAAGCTGCGGCCAATGAAGCGGCGGATCTCCTGGGTGCGCCCCCTGAGCCCCCTGGTCTCGCGACGAGTGCGCGTGTGGGTGGAGCGGGGCAACAGGGCGTATTCCGCCGTGACCCAACCCTGATCGCGACTCTGCAGCCAACCTGGCACCCTTTCCTCCACGGTCACGTTGCAGATGACCCGCGTGGCACCCATCTCGATCAAGACTGAGCCTTCGGGGTACTGCACGTAGTCCGTCGTGATGATCACCGGCCTGATCTCGTCGTTGTTCCGCCCATCAACTCTCATGGTCACTCCTCAATTCGTATAACTGTTTGGACAGTGGGGATCACTGTCGGCGAAGTCGCCGCCGAAGGCCATGACCACCGCCCTACACCCCTTGCAAAGCTCCAGGTAAGAACAGGCCCGACAGGCCCCCCGCATCGTATCCTCCTGAGCCCGGAAGCGAGCGAAGACCTCCGACTCCCGCCAGGCGTGCATGAATTCGCCCTCTCCCACGTCGGACCAGCGCACGTGGCTGCACGGGAGCACCGTCCCGTCCTGGGTGATGGTGACGAACTTGCGCGCCGCCGAGCAGCCCCAGACGCCAGCGCGGTAGAGATCCTCAGGGGAACGATCGCTGAGCAGAAAAGTAAGGGAGGCGTCGAGGGTGATGCGAGTATCCCCGGTCTTCCCCCGCAGACGACGCAGCACTGCGGCCACCGCTCTATGGTCGCCCGCCCCCAGAGATTCCCGCTCCAGCCAGTCGCTTTCGGTGGTCGGCGGCTTGGGGCGCAGGATGTTGACCGAGGCCGCACCCAGGCGCTGCCCCAGCTCTATCACCGGCCCCAGCTCGGCTAGGTTGCTGCGGGTCACCAGGAAGTTGGGACCCCAGGGCAAGCCGACCTGGCGACAGGCCTCGACGGCGGACATCGTGGCCTGGAAGTTGGGCCGGGTCTTGCGGTTGGTCTCATCGGTGACACCGTTGAGGGAGATCTGCACCTGGCCCAGGCCCGCTTCTTTGAGGGCGGCAGCCACGTCACGGGTAAGGCGATTGCCGTTGGTGGTCAGGTTGGGTACGATGCCGTGCTGGCGAGCCAGGCGCACCATCTCCACGATGCGAGTATGCAGCAGGGGCTCGCCGCCGCCCAGGGCCATCTGAAAAACCCCGACCCTCCCCGCCTCGGTCACGACTTTATCGAAGAGGGAAAACGGGGCATCGGCCGCTTCGACATCGGAACCGGGCCGGGCGGAGTAGAAGCAGCCGGCGCAGGCCTGGTCGCAGCGGCCGGTGACCGAGAAGTGGATGGTCTCCGGTGCCGCCAGGGAACGGGGCGGGGCGGTGGTAGCCGGAGCAGCGTCGCGCACCGCTTCTACCCTTCCCAACGCATCATCATCGGACGGGCCGTGAACGACGAACCCCTTCTCCAGCAGGTAGCCGACGAAGAAGACGGGATAGTCGCGCAGTTCGCCCTTAAGCAGGAAGTAGAGGGCGTCCAGCCCCTCCATATCCAGCAGGGCCGTCTCCGCCGTCTCCTGTTGGAACATCAGCGCGCCCTGGGGTTCAGGCCGCAGCACGGTGGCGGGTGAAAGAGTGAACATCGCTCAGGAGACCATGTGCAGGTCAACCTTGGCCCCCGCCTTCTTGGCCGCCTGTTCCAGGAGGAAGGTGTAGTAGTCGCACAGGAACTGGCCGTCCTCCATCCAGCGGCCGGTGACGGAGAAAGTGGCGTCGGGGTTGAGGCGCACCCGCAGGGAGACATTCATGGGGCGCTCCAGGTCTTCCTGCAGCATGTCGCCCCAGCTTTCTCCCCCGAAAGGGCCGCCGAAGTCGTCCATCCGCTTCCCGGCCCCACGGGCGATGCGCCGGGCCTGTTTCTGCTCCTGGGGTGAGAGCTTGCTGACCTTCTCGAAGTTACAGCCCAGAAAGAGGACCACGCCGTCCAGGGGGATCTCGCTTTCGGAGTAGAAAACGGTCTCGTCCACCTTCTCCCCTGGGGTGAACTCGTAGTCATAGTCGGCGTACATTGCTTTTTGCTCTTCGGGGAGCTCGAAGTGGAAAGTGTTGGCATCGGAGAATGCCTGGCGGTGCGCGCCCACATAGTTGAGAAGGGCCTGGATGGCTCGCACACCAACGCGCGGGGCGCGGTAGCTCTCAGGGTCGAACTTGGCGATCTGCTTGTCCAGGTACTCCAGGGCCTTGGCCCCCAGCTTATCCTCCTCGTGGCCCTGCTCGACGATGAACTGGCGCAAGCGCTCCAGCGGCTTATTGAACAGCAGGTAGTAGGAACGGACGAAGTAGCCTGAGGTCAGGAACTCCCTGAGCAAAGTTCCCAGCTCCTCCGGCTGCTTCACCTTCACTTCGTAGGCGGCCTCCGAGGAATCAATCTCGTAGCCGCTCCATCGTGCTTTCAACATCTGTTGGCCTCCTTTTTTGGTCTGATGGTCGGATGGTCAGGTGGTAGGATGGTCGGGCCTATCTCCTGTTTCATTTGGGCTTTTGATTTTGAGCTTCAGAGCTTCCTTGCTCCCGTATCACCTCTGCCAACGTTCTCACTCCCTCGGCCATCTGGGCTTCAGAGAGGAAGCTGAAGGGGAGGCGGAGGTTGCGCCGGCCGCCCCCCTCCGACGCCTGGGCGAAGAAGCGCGCACCTGGCGTGAAGATCACTCCCCGCTCCGTGGCCACGGCCAACACCGCCTCGGCCTCCAGCGGCTCGGGCAGGGTCAGCCAGACGAAGAAACCGCCGGACGGGCGCGTCCAGCGTACGCCGTCGGGCATCTCCCGCCCCAGGGCTGCCAGCAGCGCGTCCCGGCGGGTCCGGTAGCGGGCCAACAACTGGGCGATGTGCGGCTCCAGCCACCCTTCCTGGCAAAAGGCGGCCACCACGTGAGCCATAAAGGGATTGGCTCCCCCCTCGTTCCCCTTCAGCCCGCAATTGACGATGCGCTGTATCACCTCAGGCTCGGCGACGATCCAGCCCAGCCGCAGCCCGGCGGCCAGGATTTTGGAAAAGCTCCCCAGCCGGATCACCCCTCGCCCTCCGGCCAGCTCAAATAGAGAGGAAGGTACACGCCCCTCGAAGCAGAGGTCCCGATAGACGTCGTCCTCCACCAGGAGCAGCCCCCGCTCGGCGGCCAGATCCACCAGCGCTTCCCTGCGTTCCACCGTCAGAGTGACCCCGGCCGGGTTCTGGAAAGTGGGGATGATGTAGAGGAAGGCCACCCGCCGCCCGATCAGGCTCAGCGCGCCCAGCCGCTTGGCCAGGGCCTCGACCACCAGCCCCTGGTCGTCAATCGGCACCTGTCTCAGCTCCAGGGGGTGGTCGCGCAGCGTGGCGATGGCCTCGTGGTAGCTGGGGGCTTCTACCAGCACCACGTCGCCGGGGCGGGTAAACAGACGGGCCACGGTGTCCAGCCCCTGGGCCGCGCCAGCGCAGAGCATGATGTTGGCCCGGGCGATGCGCAGCCCTTCGTCCCGCTCAATCTTACCGATCAGGTAGTCGAGCAGGGGGCCGTACCCCTGTTCGGGACCGTATTGCAGAGCCAGCCGCCCCCGTGCCCGCAGCGCGCGCTCGGTAGCAGCGATGATCTTCTCCACCGGCAAGAGGTCGGGGTCAGGGTGGCCGTAAACGAAAGGGATGGCCCCAGCCGGCCCGCCAGCCTGTACTCCTTCTAGCGGGTCGAACGGTGGGGATAGTTGGGGAACAAAGGCGTTGTCGGGCATGTTTTGTCTCTATGATTCACCGGGAAAAGGAGCAGAGTCAGAGAAGACCATAGCCGCCAGCTTGGCACCGGTTTCTCCCATGCTGATCTCCTCCAAGTAGCGTTCCAGGGCGCGGCGGATGAAGGCCGCGCGGCTCTCCTTCTGCGTCTTGGCGTAGTGCGTCACCGCCTCCAGCAGGGGTTGGGGCATAGGTACCTGAATGACCTTGATCGTCCTAGCTTCTGTAAACACGCTAACCACCTCCACTGCACAATTCAGTGATTTGCTTATCCGCAGTGAACTACTATGGTCTCCTGACGCCCTGGCCCAACGGAAACAAGGGCTGCAGGTGCGTCGGCTAGCTCCTCGATCCGCCGCACATAGTCCAACGCTGCCTGGGGGAGATCGGAGAGCGCCCTGGCACCCCTGATGTCCTCGCTCCAGCCCGGCCACTCCTCGTAGATGGGCTCACATTCAGCCAACACCTCCACCCCAGCCGGGAAGCTCTCCAGACGCTGTCCACGATAATCGTAGGCCACACAGATTTTGAGAGTCTCCAGGCCAGTCAGAATATCCAGCTTGGTGATGGCAAGCTCCGTCAGGCCGTTGATTTGGGCCGCGTAGCGCAAGGCCACCCCGTCCAGCCAGCCGCAGCGACGGGGGCGGCCGGTGGTGGTGCCGTACTCGTCCCAGGGATGCTCCCCCGTCCCCCGCAGCCGGTCGCCCACCTCGTCGAGCAGTTCAGTTGGCATGGGGCCGCCTCCCACCCGCGTCTGGAAGGCCTTGACCACCCCGACGACGCGCTCGATGTGCCTGGGGCCGAAGCCCAGGCCGGTAAGCGCGCCCCCGGCGATGGGCGAGGAGCTGGTCACGAAGGGATAGCTCCCGTGGTCGAGATCGAGCAGGGTGCCTTGCGCTCCCTCGCAGAGCACCCGCTTTCCCGCTCTCAAAGCTTCGTGGAGGATAAGCGAGGTGTCGGCCACGTAGGGAGCCAGCCGCGCGGCGTAGTCCGCGTACTCCTCCGCCACCTCGTGGGGATTGAGCGGCGGCTGATGGTAGATTCGCTCCAGAACGGCGTTCTTGACCTCCACCGCAGCGCGCACTTTCTCCACGAAGGCGCCCTCATCGAGCATGTCCCAGGAGCGCAGGCCCGCCCTGGCTGCCTTGTCGCCGTAGGTGGGGCCAATGCCCCGCCTGGTGGTGCCGATTTTCTCTTTGCCCAACGATTTCTCAGCCGCGCCGTCCAGGGCGACATCGTAGGGCATGATCAAATGGGACCTGGCGCTCAGCTTGAGCCGCTCAGGCGAGACGTCAACGCCTCGCTTGGCCAGCTCGTCTATCTCCCGATTCAACGTCTTGGGGTTGACGACCACCCCGTTGCCGATGATGCAGGTGGTGTGGGGATACAGAATCCCTGAGGGCACGAGATGCAAGGCAAATCTGTCATCACCCACGGTCAGCGTATGGCCGGCGTTGTCGCCTCCGTTGTAGCGGGCCACGATGTCAACCTCAGCGGCCAGCAAATCAGTTATCTTCCCCTTTCCCTCGTCACCCCACTGGGTGCCGACGATCACCGTAGCGGGCATTCGTCTCCCTCCAATCTCTAATCTCTAATCCCCAGCACCTCAACAGCCAGGCGTGCGTAAACTCTGGCGGCAGCCACGACGTCGTCCAGGCGGATCTGGTCGTCCACGGTGTGGGCGAATCGCTCCTCGCCGGGGCCGAAGCCCACGGTGGGGATGTTGGCCTTCCCCATGGTGTACACCCCGTCGGTGGAAAAGGCCCACTGGCCGATCTTGGGCCGGTAGCCTAGCGTCTCCCGGATGGCCTTGCTCGTAGCTTTCACCAGTGGGTGATCTTGGTCCAGGGCCCAGGGGGAATAAAACTCCTTGGCCTTGCACTCATAGCCAGTGTAGCTGGTTGCCTGATACTCGGTGACATTCACCCTGGCCTGGACTCCCTCACGGGCGATTATCCCCTGGATCTCCGCCAGGGCCTTGACCTCGGTCTCACCCAGCGTAAGGCGGCGATCAATGTAGAAGGTGCAGGTGTCGGGGATGGCGTTGCGGCTGGCGGCGGAACTCCCGATCTGAGTAACAGCAATGCTCCCCTGGCCCAGGAAAGCATCGTCAGCCAGCCGGGAGGCCAGTAGCTCGACGCCGAAGATCAGCCGGGCGGCGTCGTAGATGGCGTTCCTCCCCTGCCTGGGAGTGGCAGCATGACAAGACCTGCCTCGGACAAAGACTTTCATTTCCAGGCGACCCCGATGGCCTCGTTTGATCTGCAAGTCAGTGGGCTCCCCCAGTACGACGAAGTCGGGCCTGATCCCCTCTTCCTCGATCAGCACTTGCATCGCCAGACCCTCGCAGGGTTCCTCCTGGACGACGCCCACCACGCAGAGCTCGCCAGCCAGTTGGATGCCTGCGTCAACGAGAGCCTTGCCTCCGTAGACCATAGCCGCCAACGCGCCTTTCATGTCACAGGCACCCAGGCCGTACAGCACCCCACCCTCGATCTCGGCTCCGTAAGGATCGCGCGCCCAGGAATCGGGGTCGCTGACGCCCACGGTGTCCATGTGGCCATCGTAAATGAGCCTGGGGCCAGTGCCAACGCCAAGGCAGCCGACCACGTTTCCGATGCGGTCGTGTCGCACACGCGAGAAACCCACTCGCTCCATCTCCTCCGCCAGACGCTCGGCCACCGCCTTCTCCTGGGTCGAGAGGCTAGGAATGCGAATCAAATCCTGAAGGAACGCAACTAAGTCGTTTCGGTCTTGAGAAGAGAGATTGAACATAGCCTCACCTTTCCCAGTCTACCAACCTACTAATACGCTCCTCTACCCGCAAGGACGGCGGGGATGGTCTTTAGGGCGATTTTGAGATCCAAAAGAGGCGACCAATTCTCCAGGTAGTAGATATCCAGCAGGCACATCTCATCGAAGGTGAGCTGGCTGCGGCCACTGACCTGCCAGAGGCCGGTGATGCCCGGCGGAATCTCCAGCCGCCTGCGGTGCCACTCCTGGTACTGCTCCACCTCCGAAGGGATGGCCGGGCGCGGGCCGACCAGGCTCATCTCCCCCCGCAAGACGTTATAAAACTGAGGAAGCTCGTCCAGACTAGTGCGACGCAGGAACCTACCCACTCGAGTACAGCGTGGGTCGTGCCGGATCTTGAAAGTGGCGCCCATGACTTCATCCCGGGCTGCCAATTGACGGCGTTCCCCCTCTGCCCCCTGGCGCATGGAGCGAAACTTGTGGAACACGAACCTTCGCCCCCCTTTGCCCACCCGAACCTGTTTGAAAAGGATGGGGCCGGGGGAATCCAGTTTGATAGCCACAGAGATGAGAAGCGTCAGAGGAGAAAGCAAAATCAATGCTGCTAAAGAGAGGACAATGTCGCTGGCTCGCTTGAAGGCCAGGTTCCAGCCGGTTATGGACACCTCCTTGACCCCGATAATGGGAATCCCGCCCAGGTCCTCGATGTCCACCCGGCTGAGGGCCAACTGAAACAGGTCGGGCACGATGCGAGCCCGAACCTGCTCCCGCTCACACTGACGCATGATGCCTAGAATCTTGCGATGATGCATCCAGGGCAAGGTGACAATGACCTCGTCAATGGCCTTCTCCTGTACGACGCGGGGCAGATTATCAATCCCCCCCAGGGCCTTAAAGCGGCCGATGTCTGTCTTATTCTTGTCAGGATCATCGTCAACGAAGCCGATGACCTGATAGCCCAACTCAGGCTGAGCCACGATGTTGCGCATCAGCCTACGGCCCACTTCGCCGGCCCCGACTATCAGCAACCGATCCACGCCGATGCCTCTCCGCATGCGGCTTTCCAAGACCCAACGCTTGACCAGGCGGCCGAGCGAGAGCAAAGTGACGATTATCCCCCCCGCCCAGATGAACATCAAGCGGGAATAGACCTGGGGGCGAAACCAGAAGGTTATGGCCGTTACGATGACGATGCCGGTGGTGGTGCCGCCGACCAGGGCGTAGACCTCATCGAGCCAGGCGGCGCCGCGAGGCTGATCGTAGACTCCCCCCAGCTTGTAGGCGAGCATCAACAAAACCGTCAACACCAAAGCGAAAGGTATGTACATCCGGAAGGGAGCATAGTTAGCAGGATCTACGCTCCGAAACCACTGCAAGTCATAGCGCACCCAGTAGGCAGCGACGAAGGCCAGGTTAATGAGCACCATGTCCGTCAGGGCCGTTATTAGAGAAACCCATCGCCGATATCGCTCAAACATCTTCGTACTCCATCGCTCGCTGGTAGACCTGCACCGTCTCCTGAGCCGTTTTCGTCCAGGAGAAACCTTCGGCCCTTTTCAAACCCCGTTCCCTCATCTCCTGCCGGAGAGCCTCATCGTCCAAGACCCGCCTCATGGCCTGCGCCAGCCCCTCGACGTCCAACGGATCAACGGTCAGCCCCGCCTCGTCCACCACCTCCGGCAGCGACGACGTGTTGGCCGTGACCACCGGCGTTCCACAGGCCATAGCCTCCAGCGGGGGCAGGCCGAAGCCCTCGTAGAGAGAGGGATAAACAAAGAGCTCCGCCGCGTTATACCACAGAGGCAACTCGCTGACGGGGATGTAGCCGGGAAACATCACCTGGCCCTCCAGGCCCAACTCCTCCACGCGGGCGAAAACGTCCTGGTAAAACCAACCCTTAGCCCCACCGATGACGAGCTTCAAGTTTGCAAAGTCGCAAGGTCGCAAAGTCGCAAAGGCTTCGATGAGCCTGGTCACATTCTTGCGCGGCTCGATGGTTCCTACGAAGAGAATGAAACACTCCGGCAGGCCGTGCTTCGACCGAAAAGCAGCCACCTGATCCGCGGCCAGGGGACGGAAGGCCTCGTCTATTCCGCAATAGACCACCTCCACTTTCTCAGGCGGAACCCCCAGCAGGCGGACCACGTCGCGTTTGGTGCTCTCCGAGATGGCGATGATGCGCCTGGCCCTCCTGGCTGAGAGGCGAGTGAAGAGGCCCAGATAGAAGCGCTTGAAACGCTTGAAACTCTCAGGATAGAGAAGAAAACTGAGGTCATAGATAGTAACCACCGATGGACAGGGCGAGAGCAAAGGGACGACGAAAGCCAGGGCATGAAGCAAGTCCACCCTCTCTTTTCGCAAAGCGAAAGGTTGAACCACCTGTTCCCAGAAGATCCTGACCACGGGCCTGGAGGTGGGCAGCCGCGAAAGCTTCAACGCCAGCCCCGAACTGCGGTGTCCTGAGCTTGTCGAAGGGGTGAACCGCCCATCGCCGAGGAACGCCGTGTAGCGGTTATCGCGATCCACGCGAGGCAAATGGGTGAGCAAGTTGTAGACGTACCAATTGATGCCCGCGCCTCGATAGGTCTCTGCCAGGGACAAGAGGTGGGCGTTTAGGCCGATGTGCATTGGCTGATAGTCTTTGTATTCCACACCACTATTATACCACAGAACTGGAAATTGGAAATTGCAGGTTGGAAGTTGGAAGATCGTCTATGTTCTGCCCAACAACTCATTGTACACCTGATACGTCTTCGCCGCCACCTGAGCCTGGGTGTAGTGGGCCAGCACCCGTTCTCGGCCTTTTCGAGCCAGTTCATCTCGCAAAGCTGGATTAGCCATCAGTTGCGACAACCTGGCCCGCAGAGCTTGCTCGTCCCCCTCGGCGAAGACCAGGCCGCTTCGTACATTTGATGAAGCGGCCGCTTCGCCGATGACGTTGGGAATCTCCCCCGAGTCCGACCCCACCACAGGCACCCCGCAGGCCATAGCCTCGATCAACACCCGCCCGAACTGCTCCTTCCAGTTGGGCCTAGTCAGGGAGGGCAGAGCCAAGGCGTTCAGTTGGTGGTAATGGCCAGGCATATGAGTGGAAGGGATGGGTTCCTCAAACCTCACCCGCTCGGCGATGTCCAGCTCCGCTGCCAGCCTTTCCAGATGGCTCCTCTGCGGCCCACTCCCCAGGATGCGCAACTGCCAAGCGCCGCTCAAACCAGCCACCGCTCGCAGCAGGATGTGCACCCCCTTCTCCTCCACCAACCTCCCCACGTAACCAATGGTGAATTGTGAATTGCGAATTGCGAATTGCGAATTTGGAGCTTTGAGCTTGTAGATCTCAGGGTCCACCCCAAACTGCGGAATCACCCTGACAGGGGCCCGACATCCCTTTGCCTGCAACACTCCCACTGCCTCAGAGTTTCCAGCGATAGCATAATCGGCGTTTCGCAAGTTATAGCTCTCGACGAGGCTAAAGGGGGGCGGATAGCGGCGATGGATGTTTTGCCAGGTGAAGAAGACGGCTTTGGCTCCATGTTTCCTGGCTAGGCGCATGGCTTGCCAGGTAGCCACGTTGTAGGGCTCCTCGTCAATGTGGACGATGTGGGGCTTAATTCTCTTGAGATGCTTGGCAAGACCTGGGTAGAAGTGCAGGTGGAAATGGCCGTTGAGGGCCATCCTCTCCACAACCAGCTCATACCCCTGAGTGTGCTCCCGTTCCAGGCGCATCACCCCTCGCTCGTCGCGCCAGTAGGGTGGCACGACGACGGTGAGCTCCACGTCGGGAAACCTGGCGAGCTCCTCTAGCTTTTTTTGATAGGCCCCGACGATACAGGCCTTGGAGATCATAAGGATGCGCAAATCACTGCCTCCTCTCTGTGAAGACACGCTGAATACATTATATCCCACTGACAGATAAAAAGCAAAGAGCCAGCCGGCGGAGCCCCAGGGCTGGCTAAAAAGCGAAAAATGTGGTATCATTAGCTCGCTGAGATCAGAAGAAAGGGAAAACCCTCTTTTCAATGAAAAACATCTGCGTCATCGGAATTGGCTACGTTGGCTTGGTCACTGGGGCCTGCCTGGCCGACCTGGGCAATCGCGTGATCGGTCTCGATCTGGATAAATCGAAGTGCGATAACCTCAAGCAGGGCATCATGCCCATCTATGAGCCTGGGCTGGAGGAGATCGTGCGGCGCAACTATGCGGCCGGGCGACTGGATTTCACCACTTCTTACGATGAAGCTCTGAAGGATGTGGAGTACGTGCTCATCGCGGTGGGCACTCCTTCTGGTGCTGAGGGCGAAGCTGATTTGGCCCACGTCAACCAGGCGTCGGAGGGCATAGCCAGGCGACTGAGCCAACCCACCGTCATCATTAACAAGAGCACTGTGCCCATCGGCACCGGCGACTGGGTGGCCGACATCGTCAGGGAGAACATGCCCGACCAGGATGTCGAGTTCTCGGTGGTCTCCAATCCTGAGTTCCTGCGGGAGGGATCGGGCGTCTACGACTTCATGCACCCCGACCGCATCGTCTTAGGCTCGACGGATCCGGCGGCGGCGCACCGGGTGGCCGAATTGTACTATCCCCTGCAGACCCCGATCATCATCACCGACCTGCGCACAGCGGAGATGATCAAGTACGCCTCCAACGCTTTCCTGGCCACCAAGATCTCGTTCATCAACGAGATAGCCAACATCTGCGAGGCGCTGGGAGCCGACGTGACGGAAGTGGCCCGCGGCATGGGCATGGATCGGCGCATCGGGCCGCAGTTCCTGGGGGCAGGCATAGGCTGGGGAGGCAGTTGCTTTCCCAAGGACGTGAAAGCCCTGGCCCACATGGCGTCCACTCACGGGGCTCACCCCCAATTGCTGCGGGCGGTGCTGGAGATCAACTACGATCAGCGCAAAAGGGTGATCCAAAAACTGCGGGACATACTGGGCGGCTTCCGGGGAAAGACCATCGGCATCCTGGGCCTGGCCTACAAGCCAAACACCGATGACATGCGGGGCGCGCCCTCCATCGAGATCATCCACATGCTCCAGCACGAGGGGGCGCAGATCAAGGCCTACGATCCGCAGGCCATGGGGACGGCCAGGCGGATACTGACCGGCGTCGAATATTGCGAGAATGTGTACGCTGTGGCAGAGGACGCGGATGCCCTGATCCTGGTGACCGAGTGGAACGAGTTCAAGCAGTTGGACATGATGCGGATCAAGGAGACGATGCGCCAGCCGATTTTGCTAGATGGCCGCAACATCTACGACCCCAGGAGGATGAAGGAGATGGGCTTCATCTATCGCGGCATGGGGCGCGGCTGCAACGAGGCGGTATGACAATGACTGATTCACTGAGTCGTTTCTCTGTTGGAGTGGACATCATTGAGATCGAGCGCATCGAGGCCGTTTTGCGGCGGCACGGTGAGCGCTTTCTCCAGCGGATTTACACCCCGAAGGAGCGAGCTTATTGCCGAGGGCGGGTGCCTGAGTTAGCGGTCCGCTTCGCCGCCAAAGAGGCCGTCTCCAAAACCCTGGGCACGGGGATGCGGGGCATCGCCTGGCGGGAGATGGAGATCCTCGGTGACGAGCGGGGCAAACCCCTGGTGTATTTGCACGGGCGAGCCAGGGCGCGGGCTGAGGAGTTGGGCCTGTCCAAGTTCTCCGTCAGCCTCTCCCATTCGCGGGATTATGCCGTGGCCTTCGTGATGGCGGCTGGGAGAGCCACGGATTAGGACACCGCTGATCCGCGCCTTTCCGTCAATCCGCGGCTATGAGACAACTACCAACTTTAACTACGGGAGGAATGTAAGAATGGAAAAGAAGGGACGAGTTTTCTCAGGTGCGCGGCCCACGGGCCGCCAGCATCTGGGCAATTACCTGGGCGCTATCAAAAATTACGTGGCTTTGCAGGACGACTACGAGTGTGTCTACTGCGTGGTTGATCTGCACGCCCTGACCACTCTGGAGGACACCGAGTATCTCAAGGTACATACCTACGAGATGGTGCTGGACTGGCTGGCCGCAGGGATGAACCCGGAGGAGGGCACCATTATCTTCATCCAGTCCCACGTGCCCCAGGTTACGGAGTTGCACACCATTCTCTCTATGGTCACGCCCATGGGTTGGCTGTCCAGGCTTCCCACCTTCAAAGAGAAGGTTCGCCAGCAGCCCGACAACGTGAACTATGGGCTGCTGGGATATCCGGTGCTGATGGCCGCCGACATCGCCCTCTACAAGGCCGACACAGTGCCTGTAGGCGACGACCAGGCTCCTCACCTGGAATTCACTCGCGAGATCGTGCGCCGCTTCAACCACCACTTCGGGGAAACCCTCATTGAGCCCCAGATGAAACTGACCGATGTCCCCCGCGTGCTTGGCACCGACGGGGCCAACAAGATGAGCAAGTCCCTGAACAACCACATCGAGTTGGCCGCCTCGCCCGAGGAGATTCTGGAGCGGGTGATGACCATGGTCACCGACCCCGCCCGCCAATACCGCACCGACCCCGGCCATCCAGAGATCTGCAACGTCCACCAATTACACAAGCAATTCTCGTCCGATTCCGAGGCCATCGTCCAAATCGAGGCCGACTGCCGCAGCGCAGCCATCGGTTGTGTGGAGCACAAGAAGTGGTTCGCCAGGGACCTGGCCGACTACTTCGCCCCCTTCCGGGCCCGTCGGGCAGAGCTGGCCGCTGACCCCGACCACGTCTGGGATGTGCTCTCCGACGGCGCTGCCCTTGCCCGCGTCATCGCCGGCGAGACCCTGGCCGAGGTGAAGGAGAAGGTCGGCCTTCCGTAAGGAGAAAAGGTCCCCGATGAAGCGATTGAGCAGCTTCCTGACCGTCCTGGGCATCTGGGTACTGGCCTCGCTCCTGGCCATCGCCTACATTGGCAGCCACGCCTATCTTGGTTTGGGGATCGCCCTTGCGGGCGGGATAGCCTTTGGGGTCGTCGCTTTTATGAGCTATGAAGCGGAGCAGCGTGGGGATAAAGACTGACATCTACGAACAAAGACTGGAGGGCGGATGTTGGTAGCCGGTAGGTTAGCAATTGTAGCAGTAGTGTTGTCCCTTATCTGGCCTTTGGCGGCTATGGCTCAGGAACCTACTCCTGCTGCCAGCGTAGTGATCGTGGAGTGGACGACCGAGAGCGAAGTTGACATGGCGGGCTTCAACCTCTACCGCAGCGACAGCCCCGATGGCCCCTACGTGAAAGTGAACGCCACCCTCATCCCCGGCGCATCCGACCCCCTCCTGGGCGGCAAATACGCCTACACCGACACCGACGTGGTGGCCGGCCAGACCTACTACTACAAGCTGGAGGACGTGGAACTGGACGGCACCACCACCTTGCACGGGCCGATAGAGGTGGTGGCTGAGGCGAGTAGCCCCTCTGCCTTCCCGAACCTAGCGGCCTGGTGGCCTCTGGCCGTGCTGGTCGCTGTCCTGATCCTGGGCGGTGTGATCCTATTGTGGCGGCGCGGCCGTGGGGGGCGGTGATTTCGGGCATTGGACTTTGACAAAGCGGTGTTTGTGTTGTATACTCTTTGTAGAATGAGTATGATAATCTTGTTCTCATACAAACTGTAAAGAGCTAAGCCTAAAACAAAGGGGGATACATCGTGAAAAAACTAGGCATTGCTCTACTCGTAGCTATAGCATTATTGGGGATGTCCGGAGATGCTTTTGGGGCCCCAAGTGGGAATGCTGGCAAGTTGATGATCACGGAAGTTGCTTTTAGGGCAACTGGTGGTGACTGGATAGAATTGTACGTTGTTGATGGTTCAGTTGATTGGAGTGGTTACCGGATATACAAAGGCATTACCTTGAGATTTACTATCCCGGCAATTTGGGAAACAAATGGCTTGACTATGGGTGATTGTATTGTGTTGCACGAAGAGACTGGAACTGATGATGTAAACAAGAGTGACAACAACTCTGGTTATTGGGATGGGTACATGAGTGGAGGTTTTACAAACACCGATGACATCGTGCAAATCAAGGAATCGTCAGGAAGTACTGCCAGAGTTGATGCGGTAATCTGATCAGATAATAGTGGAAGTTTCAGTGGTAGCAAGGCTGAGGCTAATGGTGCAGCGGCCGATGGTATGTGGGATGATTATGACTTCGACACGGGTGATGCTGGCGCTTGGACAGATAGTGATGACATATCAGCAAGCGAATCTCTTGCTAGTACCTTTTCAAGGTGAAAGTGACATATCTGTCATTGCGAGCGCAGCGAAGCAATCCCCACGTTCTCGTGAGAAACCGATTGCTTGGCACAAGCGGGGATTGCTTCGTCGCTCCGCTC
>SDBT01003947.1_pt1 | contig 25404 bp, 17 predicted proteins | sample 2277101 | NCBI WGS metagenome assembly SDBT01 (sample SAMN10404973, study PRJNA504765) | marine sediment metagenome | isolation source: marine sediment core GS10_PC15, 103 cmbsf | place: Arctic Ocean: Southern Knipovich Ridge | collected 2010 | reverse complement strand
ACGGCCAACCTCGGAACTTCGAGCAGATCATCCCGCGCGGCGGGATCGCCTCGATCGACCAGCCGATCTTCGTCGAGGCGGCCGCGGCCAAGGTGCTGCCGGAGAGCTGGGTTCTCGGTGTGGTGATCGACGGGCAGGCGCGTGCCTTCAGCCTCGCCGTCCTCAACAGCCACGAGATCGTCAACGACAGCATCGGCGACACCAACTACGCCGCTGTCTGGTGACCGCTGGCCAATACGGCTGTCGTGTACAGCCGTGACTACGCCGGCAAGACGCTGGACTTCGAGGCCTCGGGCGGCCTCATACAGAGCTCCCTGGTCATGCAGGACAAACAGACCGACACCTATTGGTCGATCATGACCGGCGGTGCGGTCGGTGGTGAGCTCGACGGCACCAGCCTGATCGAATTGCCCGTCAGCAAGAAGACGCAGTGGAAAGACTGGCTGGTCGAGCACCCCGACACCCTGGTGCTGTCTGTGGGCGGCATCGAGGACTTGGAGCACAATGGCTACGAGCAGTATTTTGCTGACGGCCGTGGGTTCCGTGGCCAGTCCGCCGAGGACGGCCGCCTCGCCACCAAGACGCCGATCTACGTCTTCCAGTACGATGACGTTCCTTTCGCCGTAGAGGCCGAGACGATTGTCGGCGGCAGGGTGTTCGATCTCCCCGATGGCCGCAAGGTCCTCTTCTACCGTGCGCCCGGGGCCGAGCTTTTCGCCTCCAGCGTCGCCTTTGTTTCCCGCGAGGGTTTCGAAAAGCGCGATGGCGTGTGGATCGAAACGGGCAGCGGTAGCTCGTTTGCAGCCGACCGCCTGGAGTTCCAGGGTAGTTCAGTGGAGCGGCTCTCCGGCTTCGATACCTTCTGGTACAACTGGAGCCTCATCCACCCCGACACAGAGATCCTCAACGACTGACCAAGTTCACTAACGGGCGGCATCCGGCTGGGAAAGGGTCCATCAAATGAGGAAACGGGCTCCCTTGCTGCACCCACGCAACTCTCAAGCCATTCATTGATGAACACATAGTATCTCTATGCGATACTATGATATCGTGTGGTGACACCATGAGTCTCTCGAATCTGTCGAATAGGCATCGGAAGACATTGAAGGCGATTTTCGCGACACCAACTCGGTCGAACGTGCCATGGGTGGATATCGAAAACCTCCTTGGAGCCCTTGGCGCTGAGGTAACCGAAGGTCGCGGCTCGAGGGTCAGGGTCCATCTAGGTGGAGTTCGCGCAGTCTTTCATCGACCGCATCCGCGGAAGGAGGCAGTTCGGGGATCCGTACGATCCGTACGCCGCTTTCTCGTGACCGCGGGCGTGACGATTCAGGACGGTGAATGATGCTGAAGTACAAAGGATACAGGGGTCACGCGGAGTACGACGAGGAGGCCGGCCTTTTCCATGGCGAGGTGCTCGACACCCGCGACGTAATCACGTTTCAGGGGACGAGTGTGGAAGAGCTCGAGCAGGCCTTCAGGGCTTCCGTGGATGACTATCTTGAGTTTTGCGCGGAACGTGAAGAGGAGCCCGACAAACCTTTTTCTGGTCGGCTGATGCTGCGACTCCCTCCCGAGCTCCACAGAAATTTATACATCCAGGCTCGGCGAGCGGGGATAAGCCTCAATCAGTGGATCACCGACAGCCTGAAAGAGGGAGTGAGATGAGGAATCCTCGCATGGCTCGGCTCGCTCGCCACGATCGATGACAGAAGACGGCCGGAAGGCAGGCGCTATCTGACGGCGGGTATTACTGATCCCAGGCCTGCCGCAGGGCGGTGGCACCGCCCACCACGGGAATCTCGATCGAGACTGCGTCCAGGTCCACCATCAGCTCGGTGCCCGGCTTCGGCCACAGCGTGAAGTCGCGGTCGCTGGAGAAGATCATCAGGCCGATGCGCTGCCCCGCAGCTATGACCTGATCGTCGGGCTGCAGGTAAAAGCTCAGGTCGTAGAACTGGCCCGGAACCAGCGGCTCGCTCTCGGTGAGGGAGGTTTGGTTCTGTCTCTCCCTGTCGGCGAGAGACGCGTGGTTCTGAGGGTCGGCCCAGCCGCGCGTGATCAGCCCGCCGCGGGGCCGCCGGCCACCCTCCACCCAGGGCAGAGAAACGAGGTAAACCGATACGTTCACGGCGGGCTTGCTGGACGCCACGCTCAGTGTGACGCGCGACCATCCGGAGAGGTGCACCGCCTCGGTCAGCTCCGGCGACACCCAGAGCAGCCGGTGCTCCGTCCATTCAGCCTGCGCCAGCGTCCGCCCGCCGAACGAGAAGTTGTCGATCAGTGTTTCAGTGCCTTGTCCTTCGGCAGGGGTCAGGGCGAGGTCGCCGATCTGCACGCCTCCCGGCCGCACATAAAGCGTTACCGGTGCCGCGTCCGGGTGCGGGTAATCGGGGTAGGGCGTCGGCTCCAAACGCTCGTCGCCCTCACGCACAATCCACGCCTTCGGGTCGTTCTCGACGCCGTTTTGTACTCCATACAGGTAGCGAGTGAACCAGCGATTCATCAGCTCGTGGGGTGGGGCGCCGCCGTGGCCACCCTGGTGGAAGTACGCCTGGTACGGCACACCGTTCTCCTTCAGCGCCTCATGCACCAGGACGCTGTGCTCGGGCTTCACGTTCCAGTCGTTGAACGCGTGGGACATCAGCGTGGCGGCCCTGATGCCCTCGACGTCCTGCATCAGGTCGTGCTCGGCCCAGAATTCGTTGTAGTCGCCGGTGGCGCGGTCCATGCCGGCGGCCATCTGGCTATCACGGACCGTGGCGTTGCAGTGGGCGCGGAACTCCGGGTTGCCGCTGTTGACGAAGTCGTAGAGAAAGTCGATGTCCTCGCCTAGCCATCCACCTGGGTGCACCACGAGGCCGTTGTTTCGGTAGTAGCGGTAGTAGGAGGTGTTCGGCGCGATGGGGATGATCGCCTCGAGACCCTCCACACCGGTCGATGCCGCCGCCACCGGGATGGTGCCGTTGTACGAGGTGCCGGTCATGCCCACCTTGCCCGTGGACCAGTACGCGGTGACCTCGTTGTCACCATAGGGAGTGGTGAATCCCCTGGCTCTTCCATTGAGCCAGTCGATTACGGCCTTGGGGGCCAGCGACTCGGCAGGGCCCCCGATGGTCGGGCATCCCTGCGACTGCCCCGTGCCCGGCGCTTCCGAATGGACCACGGCGAAGCCGCGCGGCACCCAGGTGTTCGCTTGCGAGCTCCAGCCGCGCTCCCGCAGGCCGCCCTGAACGGGCGGCTGATTCTGCCGCGGGGGCGAAGGCTCACCGAGCTCCTGGCGTACATCCCACAGGTACTGCCGTGCACCGGACGTGCCGGAGAAATACGGGCTCGATTCATAGATGACCGGTACCCTCAGCTCCTGCGTGTCTGTCTGCGGCTGCCGCACGATGCCCACATGCATACGGTCCGGCCTGCCGTCACCGTCGAGGTCGAACGGAGTCTCTACCCACAGCTCCTCCCGGATCCATGTGTCGGGGTCCGCGAACACATCGACGATCTGGGCCTGCCCGTCTTCGAAGACCGGTAGCGCCCCAGGTTTCGCGTCTTGTGGCATTTCAACCTGCGCCGGCTGCTGCGCTGGCTGTTGCGCCCCTCGCTGCGCCGGCACCTGCGCTCTCAGCGTCGCGGAGGTGAGCAGTATCAGCGCTCCGGCGCAGGCCAGCGCGACGACCCAACGGGCTCCGAAGTGGTCTCCCCGAGATCGCATTTTCATTACTCCTGGTGAGCGGTGTCAAAGTCAGCGGCCACGGACAAAGCCGCACCTGGCGATCGCCCCAAACTACCGTGTGACCGCAAGTGAGTCACCTCGACCGATTCTTGATCGGAATTTGGTAGCCTAGTTGATAGCCGGGACGGCATGCGCGGTCGGTATCTGGTCTCGGCGGACAGTCGCTCTATCGAGTATCGAACAAGGGGGTTCCGTTGGATCTGGCCAAGCTGAAGGAATTCGGGAAGCGCTATGCCGAAGCCTGGTGTAGCCAGGATCCCGCAAAGGTTGCCGCGTTCTTTACCGAGGGGGGATCGCTGAGTGTCAATAGAGGTTCCCCTGCAGTCGGAAGAGATGCCATCGCCGAGGTTGCCCGGGAATTCATGACGACCTTCCCCGACATGGTCGTGACCATGGACAACCTGGTGCCGGGGCCCCGGGGCGTGGCTTTCCACTGGACCCTGATGGGGACATATCTAGGTTCCGAGGGCACAGGCCAGCGGGTTCGGATTAGCGGGTACGAAATGTGGCAAATCGATGCCCATGGGCTCATCACAAAGTCCGACGGCCACTTCGACAGCGCTGAGTACGAACGTCAGCTCGAGCACGGATATGCATAGCTCAGAGAGCCTGGCCAAACCAACTGGAAGGTTCAACTGATATAGTGACCTCGGCGGACAGCTTCGGATAGCTTGCGCTTTCAGGCGTAAATGCGGCACGATCCAGATGCGAATTCCCCGCCCCGAGGCCCGCGAAGACCATGACGCAACTCACTCCCACATTCCACTACGCCGAGCGCCGGGCTCGTCTGGTCTCCTACCTCATCCGCTTCAGCGGCCTCTAGCCTCCTCCCGCGTCACAACCCGTTGAGAAGTCCGGGCTGGATCTCTCCTTGATTCGTCCGAGAAGTCAGCCCCGGGTATGGCGTCGACTTCTACCCTGGCGGCAATTTTCTAGTTTTCTGAGAGAAGAGTGGAGGCAGCAATGAAAATCATGGTTCTAGGAGCAGGGCTCGTTGGGGGGCCGATGGCCCTCGACTTGGTCGAGGATGAAAGATTCGACGTGACGGCGGCTGATTTCAGCGAGGACGCCCTGGCGAAGCTCAGGGGCAAGAACCCTGAAATCGCGACGGTTCGGCAGGACCTTTCCGAGCCCGCCGAAGTCAGCGCGCTCGTGGCGGGGTTCGACATGGTGATCAACGCCGTACCCGGCTGCATGGGGTACGCAACATTGCGGGCGGTGATCGAGGCCGGAAAGGACGTGGTCGATATCGCGTTCTTCCCAGAGGATCCCTTCACATTGAGCGAGCTGGCCGATGAGAAGGGCGTCACGGCCATCGTCGACTGTGGCGTCGCGCCGGGAATGAGCAACCTGCTCGTCGGGCACGCCGATCATCAGCTCGATGAAACCGACACGGTGCTGATCTACGTGGGGGGGCTGCCCGAGAAACGCAGCTGGCCCTTCGAATACAAGGCGGCCTTCTCACCTGCAGACGTCATCGAGGAATACATGCGGCCGGCTCGCTACGTCGAGAATGGGACCTTGGTCGTTCGTCCCGCCCTATCCGATCCCGAGATCATCGATTTTCCGCATGTCGGTGGCCTGGAGGCCTTCAACACCGACGGGCTGCGCACGCTGGTTACAACGATTGACGCTCCGAACAAGAAGGAAAAGACTCTCCGCTACATCGGCCATATCGAACAAATGGCCGTGCTCCGGGAGGTCGGCTTCTTCGACAAGGAAGAGGTCGAAATCAACGGAACGTGGCTGCGCCCCCTCGACCTCACCTCTCGCCTCCTCTTCAGAAGCTGGAAGCTCGAGGAGGGGGAGGTCGATTTGACGGTGATGCGGATCAGCGTCGAGGGAAAGAAGGACGGCAAGCGTATCCGCTACACCTACGAGCTGTTCGATCGCCACGACGAGGCCACCGGCATCCACTCCATGGCCCGCACCACCGGCTACACGGCGACGGTTGTCGCCAGAATGCTGGCCGCGGGCCTGTTCACTGACAAGGGCGTGATCGCTCCCGAGTTCATCGGCAAGGAGAAGGCCTGCGTGGACTTCATCCTGGCCGGCCTCGCCGAGCGCGGCATTACCTACGACGAGAAGATCGAGGAGCTGGCTGGCTAGTAGCCCGTATTCTCAAGTCCGTTACTCAGAGCGGAGCGCCACCATCGGGTCCACCCGGGTCGCCCGTCGCGTCGGAACCAGACATGCGAGCAAGGCCACTGCGGCGATCACCGCCGCCACCAGGCCCAAGACTACCGGATCGGCCGGTTGCACCTCGTAGAGCTGGCTGGCGAGAAAGCGGGTGGAGAGAAGCGCCCCGGCGAGGCCCAACGCCAAACCGATTCCGATGACGATGGCAGCCTGCCGAAACATCAGGCCGTAGATGTCGCGATCGGTGCAGCCCAGAGCGACGCGGATGCCGATCTCCTTCGTGCGCTGCGCCACGGTGTAGGCGAGAACGCCGTAAACGCCGATCACGGTCAACAGCAACGCCACGGCCGCGAAGCTCATCACCATAATCATCGGAATGCGACGCGGGATGAGCCGCTCGGCAACCGAGTCGTCCATGGTTTGCATCCAGAACACGGGCATCTGCGGATCGAGAGCTCGCACGCTGTCGCGGATGGCCGCAACCGCAGCCGCCCGTCCTGATTCGTGACGCACGATGATTCTCAGGAAGCTGCTGCCGGATTGGGTGTGGGGGCGGTAGTAGGCGCCGTTCGGGTCGTTGTCATCGAGGTCGTTCTGCAGAATCTCTCCGACTACGCCGACGACGGTGGCCAGCTCATCGCCTTCCTCCGCATTCAGATCGAACACGACCCGCTTGCCGACCGCGTCATCGCCGGGCCAGTACTTGTGCGCGAGGCGCTCGTCGACAATCAGCACCGGCGGCGAGTCGGCCGTGTCGCGGGCGTCGAAATCGCGCCCAGCGAGAATGGGTATCCCCATGGCATTGAAAAACCCAGGGCTGACCCCGGTCCGATAGTGAGCCATGATGGCGTCGCCGCTCTCGCGCACATGGCCCTCGGGCGTGAAGACGTCGGCCATCTCGGTACCCGAGAACGGTAGCTGGGTGGCGAGCGCAGCGCCGCTCGATCGCGGCAGCGCGGCAAGCTCCTGGGCCACCATGCTGACGAAAGACGCCCGCGACGTGGCGTCCGGATAGCGGGCACTCGGCATGCTGACGGCGCCGGCGACCAGATTGTTGCTCTCGAAACCCGGATCGACCGACCACAGGTTGATCAAGCTGGCGAGCAACAGCGACCCGCTGGCCAAAAGCACGAAGGCGACAGCGACTTGCCCGACAATCAACGCACCGCGTACCGATGACAGGCGCCCGGACGAGCTCGACGGAGCGCCCTGGGCGCCGGCTGCCCCAGCACGGAAGACGCTATACAGATCGCCGCGCCGTACCGCCAGGGCCGGGATCAGGCTGGCAAACCCGGTCACGACCACCGCCAGTCCCAATACGAACAAGGCCGTCTGCCAGTCGGCCGATACTTCGCTCAGACGCGGCACCTGGTAGTACTCGAAGGTGCCCAGAAAGCGCAGGCTCCAGGCGCCCAGGGCCAGGCCGAGGGCCCCGCCGACGAAATTCAGCACCAGGGTTTCGGTCATGAGCTGCCGGGCGATCCGCCAGCGGCTGGCGCCGAGCACGAAACGGGTGGCAAGCTCCCGCATACGAGCGGTGGAGCGTACCAGCAACAGGTTGGCCAGGTTGAAGGCCCCGATTAGCACGACGAGAGCGACGCTGCCCCACATCAGGAACAGCGGCGCACGGTACTCGCTCACCAGATCATCCTGGTAGCCGCGCACGATTGTCGCGTAGCCGGCATCGATCAGCAGGTGCCGGCCCTCTGGAGGGGACGACTCGATCAACGACGCGTTCAGCGCGTCGACCTGTTCTTGAGCTTGCTCAACCGTGGCGCCCGGCTTCAGGCGGCCGACCATGTCCCAGTTGTTGTTGTGGTACGCGGTGCGCGCCTCATCGTGGAACGCCAGCGGAAACCACAGTTGTGCGTCCCAGGTCACGAAGCGAAAGTCGGGGGGCATTACCCCCACCACCGTGACCGGGTTGCCATAGATCTCGATCGTTTCGCCAATCACGTTCTCGGCGCCGCCGAAATGTGTCTGCCAGAAGCCGTAGCTGATCACCGTTCGGTCGTCGTTGCCCGGTGTCCCTTCCTCCTCGGTAAAACCGCGGCCCAGGATCGGCTTGACGTTGAGAACTTTGAAGAAGGGAGTGCTCACCCGCATGCAGAAGACATTCGCTGATGAAGCACCCTCGCCGAGGGTGACGGACTGCTCGCTGTACAGTGCTACATCCTCGATGGCGTCGAGCTCGCGGCGGTCGAAAAAGTCAGGGGCGCTGTTCATGCCGCGCTCGACACCGGCCTGCGGATAGATGTTGAAGATAGTCAGCAGACGGTCGGCCTCGGGGAAGGGTAGGGGGCGCAACACGACGCCGTTGACCACGCTGAACACGGCGGCGTTGGCGCCGATGCAGATTGCCAGTGTCAGGCAGGCGACGATTGCGAATCCGGGGTTCTTCAGCAGGCTCCGCACCGCAAAGCGAACATCGCGAAGGAACGAGCCGAAAAGCTCTGCTCGACGGGCAGCCTCGACGGCTGGCGCCGTGATCCTGAGCGCTTCCCGCTCGATTCGCTCACGGTCGCCGAATGCCTTCCGCGCCGCCTGGCGCGCCTCGGCCGGATCCAGCCCTTGCTCGACGAGCTCCTGCGTGCGCATCTCGAGGTAGTGCTCGACCTCGTCGTTGACGTCGCGGGCGGCGTCGTAGGTGTGCTCGGTGATGCGCAGGGCGCGGCCGGGCTTCGGAGCCCCGTTGCCGTTGTTCCTTGTCCGCCTGCTCACGATCCCTCCTCAGCGCTCAGAATCGTCTGGACGGCCTCGACGTGCTCGCTCCACCTCTCGGTCTCGGTGCCGAGCCGTTCCCTGCCTTCGGGCGTGAGCTCGTAGAACTTCGCCTGGCGCCCGGTTTCGCTCTGCCCCCAGCCCACATCCAGCAGTCCCGCCTCCTTGAGCCGGTGCAGGGCCGGATACAGGGCCCCCTCTTCAATCTGCAGTGCGCCGCCGCCGGTCTCGCGAATCCAGCGACCGATCGCATACCCGTGCAGTGGCCCCCATTTCAGGGCCTTGAAGATCAGAAGATCGAGTGTGCCTCTATACAGGTTGCTGCCCGCCATTTTCGACTCACTCTCTGGGAGTGCCGCGATGATGAGTCCCGCTCACCGAAACCCCATCGATCCATGCCGGGATCATCATGGCTCGATACCTAAACTATTTAGGTATTGTGCATGATGATACCTAAATGATCAAGGTATTGGTGGTCCGATCCGGTGCGACTCGTTCCTCCCCTGCCACATCAATCGAGTCGGCGCTATAATGCCCTCTGCCGCTGATCCTCACGGCTCCCCCCGAACAAGGAGTTCAGGCAATGCGAAGCCTCCTGCTGGAACGCCGCGGCGCAATAACGCTCGCGGTGGCAGTACTGGTGATTGTAGGCCTCACGGCTGGGAGTTCCCTTGCCCAGCAGAGCATACTCGACGATCCCAATCGTCCAGAGGCCGACAAGGCCCGTGACGCGGGCTCAAAGCCTCTCGAAGTCTACGAGTGGCTCGGCATCACGGACGGCATGACGGTTGGCGATATCGTTCCGGCCTCGGGCTACAACAGCCACATCCTCGCCGGCGTGGTCGGCGAGGAAGGCCATGTTCTGTCCGTGTTCACGAGCGAGGATGGAAAAGCGGGCCTCGACACCCGCTTTGGCGATGCCGGGATCGACAACGTCAAGGTGCTGCTCAACCTCGACGGTGTGCCCGACAACAGCGTGGACGCGTTTATCTGCGTCCGAAACATTCACGACATGATCACCCCGTCTCTCGCCGAGGCCTACGGAATGCAGCCGGACCCGATCCTGAACGCCGCCTTTCGCGCCCTCAAACCAGGCGGCATCTTCGGTGTCGTCGACGCCCGAACCAACAAGGAAGGCGCGGACGCGGATGCGCACCGAATCAACGAGAAAATGATGATCGCGGACCTCGAGGCCAGGGGCTTCGAGCTGGTCGACTCCTCCGAGCTCCTGGCGAAGCCGGATGATGACTATTCGCAGCCTAGTTGGGGCGAAGGCCGGTACACCCTCGATCGCATGCTCCTGAAGTTCCGCAAGCCATCCCACTAAGGAGACGGACAGCACCTTCCTGATTACTCCGGATCCGGCCTGCCGAATACGGTGAGCTCTACGACGCCGCGCGGGTGATTTTCCGACCAGCCGGTCAGGGTCAGCCGCACGTGACGGCACTTGACCGGGTCGATCTCGTCGAACTCCACGGCGTTGTCGGCGGCGTTGGCCGTCTTGTCGACGACGGTCTTGAAGGACTCGCCGTCCGCTGAGACCTCGATCTTGTACTGCCGAATCCTGGGCTCGGCATCCTCGTGACTGACACGCTCAGGGAGCGGGAACACGATCCGGGCGGAATCCACGATGTACTGCTGGTCGCGTGACTCAGCCCCGAGGTCGAGGGTGAGCGAGGGTTCCGGGTCATCCTCGGCCGGCGCCCAGTAGGTGCGGATGTTGTTGTCGAAGGCATAGGGGGCATCGCGGCCGGGGGCCTCGCTACTGACGATATAGTTCTTGTCCTCCGATAGCTGATACGAGCCGCTGTCGTTGTCCTCCCATGGCCGAGGCTTCACCCCCGGTGCCCATTGCGGCGTCTCGGACGGGCCATCCACGAACATGTTCCCCTGCTCGTCGAAGCCCACCGGATCCATGCCGACGCGGCGTTCGACCTCGCGGTTCCAGTTCTCGTAAAGGATGTGGTAGAACATCCACAGGTTGCCGCCTGGTCCCTCGACCACGCTATTGTGCCCGACACCGTTGAGCATCCCGCGGCGATGAACGAGGATCGGGCTCCCCTCGTAGTAGGTGAAGGGGCCGAGCGGGTTCTCGCTGGTGTACACGCCCACGGCGTAGGTGATCCAGTCGGTTCCCGGCGCCGCGTACTGCAGGTAGTAGGTTCCGTTCCACTTGGTCATCCAAGGCCCTTCGATCCAGCTCTGGGTGCTGTATTCGTTCCGATTGCCGTAGCGCTCCCAGATGTGCGAGGTCTCGAACTCGAAGAAGAACTGGATGGGGCCCAGAAGCTTGGTGAAGTCTTCGGGGTCGAGTTGTACGCCGAAGACGCCGTCGATGCCCCCCCCTGCGAAGTAGAGGTACACCCGGTCGTCGTCGTCCACGAAGAATGCCGGGTCGAACACGCCACCATCCTCGCAGCCCGGGCACAGCCCCCAGTCGAGCCGCAGGCCCTCGTAGTCGGTGAAGTCGCCCATGTACTCGAACGGACCCAGAGGATCACCGCTCCGCGACAGCCCGGTGCCGTTGCCATTGACGTACACGGTGCCGTCGTGCACGAAAGCGGCCGGAGCGTCGGACCAGTGGCCTCCTTCGAGGATGACCTGGTGATGCTCCCAGTTCACAAGGTCGTCCGATGACCAAACCCTGCCCTCGTCGAGGCCACCGGTCGCGTAGAGGTAGTACTTGTCCTCGAACTGAATGACGGTGGGGTCAGCGAGGCGCCCGGCGTTCTCGAAGACCAGCGGATTGACGTAGCGCGGCGCCTGCCCTGCCTGCAGGACGGCAGAGTCACCTTGGCCGCCACCGCCGGCCACCGCTGCGACGGCACCAAGCACCGCCCCGACGGTGAAGATCACCGCCGTAATCGCCAGTACAACTCCCCGAATGCGCATGTCTCTTGCTCCCTTCCTAATAACCTGCCGCGACGCTGATTGGCGTTCCCAGGACGTACCTGAGCCCATGATTGTGCCCGCGGGAAGCATCTCGTACCAGGAGGAGGGATAACGTTGAAGACGCCCCCTGCGCTGGCGTGTGAGTCATGCGGCAGAGACGGCCGAGCTGCCGGGACTCACCGACCTCTGCATGACCATGGTCGTGGTGATGAACACAACCTATAAGAACATATCCGCGGAGCGCGAGGCCCCCCCCTTCCTTGTACGCCTCGGCGGCCAAGTCGTAGGCTCAATGGCATGATTTGCTCATCTTGTGGTGCCGAAAACGCTGCCATGAGCGACGCCTGCTCGGCTCGCCGCGCCTCCAGGGTTGACGCGATGGTGGCGCTCAGGAGTGAATGAGGCAATCTCACCCCTACGCGATCTGTCCGCGGAATACGGCACCGAGCTCACCATTGTCGGGCAGCGCGCGGTGATCGAATTGGAGCGTTAGGGCGTTGAACGACAAAGGGGAGAAAGACGTGACCGCAACGAGACAACGCGGATTCGCTTTCTGGATGGTGCAAGGTCCCGGCTGGCTTCTTCTGATCTATCTGATCGTTGCCCAGGGCATCACCGCGTTTTCCTATGAGATGGGCGTGGCCATGGGTACCCAGGAGCCGGCGGAGATGATCACCGAGATCGGCACGGCGTTCTGGTACGGCTGCGCCTTCGCTGACGTCGTGACCTACATCCCGCTCCTGCTTGCCGGATTGATCGGCCATTGGCTCGATACCCGGTGGGGGCGGATTGCCCTGGCGGCCGCGCTCGGGATCACCGTCTACTGGACGATTACGTGCCTTGCTGCCATCGTAGCGGTTCGGGGTGCTCCTGGATGGCTCATTCCCAGCGAAACGCCGTTCTGGGTCGTGCTGCTCACGATCGCCGCATGGGGTGCTTGGGGGCTTTGGTACCTCTTTGGGGAGTCTCGTCAGCCTGCATCAGAGGAGGGAAGTCGTGGAGAGTGAATACGCATCGATCGCCTATGTGAATTTCCTCTTTGGAATCTACTGTGCCACCTAGGCGAAAAGTTCCGGTCGCGGTGCGTGGGGCTGGTTCTTCCTGGGGTTCTTCTTTGGACCGATCACGGGGATCGTCCTGGCCTCCAAGCACGCCCAGGATGTCGGCAATGCCGGTGACGCCGGCGCTGAGTCCGCCTGACGGGCTGCACGGTTGTATGAGGCAGAGATGAGCCTTCGCTCCGTTGTTCCCCCTCCGCTCATTTGTTAGCTTTCTCAACAAGTTTCGAGAATCCGAGTTTTCAAATTCACGGGAGGTGGGCCCATGATGTCAAAGGCTTGGATTGCAGCCGCCGTTCTGCTTGCCATGGCCGTCGCTTGCCGGCCTGCGGCGGAGTCGGGCGAGGAAACGGCTTCGTCGACCGACGAGTACGCCATCATCTACCAGACGATGGAAAGTATGGCTGCTACCTGGAACGCGGCCGACCTCGAGGCCAGCCGCATGTTCTTCGCCGTAGAGTTCACGCAGATGCCGCCTGGCGAGGTTGCCCGGGTCGGGCTGGATGCGGTCAATGCCGTCTGGGTGCAATTCCTCGACGAGAACACGGACGTGTGGGAGCCCTCCATTACCGAGGTCCAGATTGTCGGAGACCTGGCCTTCGTGAGGGGCAGCGCCAGGGACACGGCCACTCCCAAGGCCGGGGGCGAGCCACTCAGCGCGGAGAGCAACGCGCTCTGGATATTCAAACGGCTAGCCGACGGTTCCTGGAAGATGATCTTCGAGTACTGGGTGCCCAAGGGAGATACGGCCGACTTGGCTGATCTCGCGCCGGCCTCGCCAAATGACGAGAACGCCGCCATCTACGAGTTAATGGAAACCATGGCGGCCACGTGGAACGCGGGCGACCTCGAGGCCAACCTCGCGCTGTTCACCGACGACTTTGCGCAAATGCCACCTGGTGAAGATGTCCGGGTCGGCATCGACACGATGGCCGGCATCTGGCGTGAGCTCCGCGAGGAGAACGAAGCGAGCTGGGAACCTACGGTCGTTGAAGTCCGGATCGTAGGGAATCTAGCCTTCGCGCGGGGTAGTACTAAGGACACGATTACCCCCAAGGCCGGGGGTGACACGGTCGTCTCGGAATACGACGCGGTCTGGGTATACAGATGGCAAGCCGGCGGCCCCTGGCTGATGAGCTTCGAGTACTTTCTGCCGAAGGAGCCGGCAGAGGAGTAGCAGGCGGGAGCCGACAGGGCGCGACCAGCTACGGCCCGCGCAGGAAGTCGTGCCAGCGGCTCTCGGCCTCTTCGAGCGTAATACCGTAGATGGACTCGAAGGCGGCAAGGATGGTCTCCGTCGAGTCAGACTCGTCAACGGCTCGGAAGATCTCCTTCCACGTTTCCAACCCGAACTCGGCAATCAGGAACCGCGTGAACGAGCCCGCCTGCGGATAGGCCTGGGTCCACTGGTAGCTCATGAAGTCGTCTTCCTCGACGATGTCGCGCAGCGGATAGATGGTTCCCGCCATCAGCCAGCCGCGACAGAGCGTGTGCGCGGGGGCGCCGAAGAACTCCACTTCCTGGCCCGTGTACGGGTTGATGTCCATGGCCACAGCGATTCCCTCAGTGAAGAAGTTCGAGGGCCAACCAATCACCCGCGAGTAGCAGTGGGCGGCCTCGTGCCCCTGCTGCCGCTCCACTGAGTGGATCGCGTACTGCTCAACATCCGCCCACGAGCCGTAGGGCTGCCCGGTGATATCCCTCATGTGGGCGTTGTCGAAGTACTTGAAGTACCGCAGCCGCTGGGGTCGTTTCCGCAAGCGCCGACGGCGATGGCGGCGGCCACGATGGTTGTGGTGGCCAGCCCCGCACTCAGCAGCCGGGCGACGAACTTCAGCTCGATGAAGCTCCACAGCCGTGCGATTTCCCTCACCATGGCAGCGCCGTGTAGGTTGCGCCCTGGACGAGGCCGCCGCGCTCGTCGAGTGGGCCGTCCGCATTGCGGAAGACAACGGGGAGATCGTCGCCCTCGCGGTTCGGCCACGTGCGGTAGACACCGAAGTGCAGTACCGTCACGTATCCCCCCGACGTGCCGCTCAGCGCGATGAGCTGGCCCTGCTCTACCCGTTCACCCTCACCTGCAGTGACGCTGTGCTGCACCAGGTGCGCGTACATGCCAACGGTTCCGTCGGCGTGCTGGATGAACATGTGGTTGTTGTGGGAGCCGACGCGGTCATCGTCGGCATAGGTGTCCATGACACGCACCACCGTCCCGGCGCGTGAGGCGATGACCGGGTCGCCGAAGGGAATCGTGAAGTCGTAGGCGAGTTGGTTGTCGTTGCCGTGGTTCTGCGGGCCGCAATAGGTCTGCAGCAGCGGATACGAGGCACCCACTGGGAAAGGAAGGATGTATTCCGACTCTGCCGGGTTACCGAACACGGCCCGCGCCAGGCACTGCTGCATGGGAGATTGCCCAGCAGCCGGCCCGGGAGCCGAGGGGTTGTCACCGCAGCCGGCAGGTGCCACTGAGCCCATCGCAAGAAGCGCGATCGCCAGAATACAATCTGCGCTCTTCAACGCAACCGCTCCTTCGGGGAGCGAAGAAGCTGCTTCAGCGAGCGCCTCGACCCGGCCTCTGCCGGCTCTACCTACACGGTGCTACCGGTCATGTCGGCGGCTACGCTTATTGCGCTGGCACAGGCGTCTCGTTTGGCCAGGACTGGTGGTAGTAGAGGATCTTCCACTGGCCGTCCTCCAGCGCCCAGAGCGTGGTCGCCCAACCCGCGTGCTGCTCACTGGTCTCCCCGTCGCGAGTGACGGCGTACGTGAAGTTCCCGGTGTGAAGGACGTGATCATCTGCTAGCACCGAAATGGACTCGTCCAGCATGGTGACATGGGTGGACCTATCCACGAGCATTTCACGGAAAAGCGCGTCGATCGCCTCGCGCGAGCCATAGTTTTGGTGGTTGATGACCAAGATGGGCTGATCCTCGCCCAGCGACGGATGGTCCTCAGCGACATAAAGATTCATCCATGCGTCGAAGGCATCCTCCTGCGTCCAAACGTCCAGCAGGTCCTGGTTGCGCTGCAGGATCGTGGCCTCGATCTCTGCCCGCTCTGCGGCGGTCAGCTCCATGGGAACGTCGGCCGTTTCCACAGGAACGTCGGCCGGTCCGGCGCAACCGGTCAGGACGAGCATGGTCGCGCACGCCAGCGCACAACCGATAGTGCGTGTTGCTCTCATAGCGATTCCTCCCCGAGGTGATTGCACGTTGCCCGTTACGAGCCTCATGACCCCTCATCCCGGGCATCATGGACAGCGGCACTCAGGAACGGGCAAACCTCAAAAGGCCATCCAACAAAACGGGTGTCTTGCCTCCGGTATTCTAAAGACAATCAGGAACGGTATCCAACCCGTTGGAGGTGAAAGTGGGGGTATCGGCATCGCCGCAGCGACCTTCCATGGTGCGTTTGACGTCTCGGGGCTGTCATTACCTGACTCGGTCTGAAGGCTGTCATCACTTGACGCGAGACGACGAAGAACGATTGAATTCCGCTTCACCAGAGCCGGCCACTCAAAGATGTCGAGCCAATGGCGTAATAGGAGAACGGAGACCACCGTGAAGCGTTTCGTCATCCTCCTCACTCTAATTGCCACCACGGCCGTGGCTGCACCTGCCGATGGTGAGGTCCCAGGGCCGGAAGATGAGCAGCGGCAGCAACACGAAACGGGGCAAGAACTGCGGCAAGTGCACGGGCAGCAGCAGGGACAGGTTCAGGCACAGGGAGAAGAACAGGGCCAGGTACTGGAACAGGAACAGCAGCAACAGGAAGAACAGGAGCTGGAGCTCCCGGGTGTGCTGGAGTCGATCAAGGTCACGGCACAGATACGGGAAGAAGACCTCCAGGACGTGCCCATCTCGGTGTTCGTTGCGCCGGGCGCGAAGCTCGAAGGCTACATCATTCCGGACCTGTTTGGGCTCGCCCAGTACGTTCCGAACCTCACGATCCAAGAGGGCTCGGAGGGGGCTGCCGTCGTCATGCGGGGCATTGGCAACAACGGGGGCACCAATTTCGGCTTTGACAGCCCCGTTGGGACCTTCATTGACGGCATATACTACGGCCGCGCAAATCACGCACGCCTGCCGTATTTCGACGTAGAGCGCGTGGAAGTTCTGCGCGGCCCTCAGAGCACGTTGTTCGGCATGAATACGGTCGCCGGCGCGATTTCCGTCGTCTCCCGGCAACCGACCGACTTCTTTGAAAGCACGATACTGGCGGATTTCGATCCCAGATACACGAACGCGCGGATCAATGGCGTGGTGTCTGGCCCGCTAACGGACACGCTGTCTGCGCGCCTCGCGGTAATGAAGACGAACCACGATGGTTACGTCTACAACACCTTCCTCGATCACCATGTCAATGGCTACGACGACGGCGGCATACGGCTTTCGCTGCGTTGGAAGCCTGCAGAGCGATGGACCCTGACATCCAAGCTCGAGCACATTTCGCGGTTCCAAAGCGGCATATCTCGTCAGGTTCTCTCTCCCCCATCAGATGCAGGCGTCATAGCTCGACAACGGGCGCTCGACCCCGACGTGAGCTTCGTGGCCGACTTGGACACCTCGCAGAATCCGGAGTCACGGGATATCGGGGCTAGCGCCGCTATCTTCACCATCGACTACGCATTCGACAGGTTCAATCTGACGTCGACCTCCTCATACACCGCCTTTAATGGAAAAAGCCGCATCGATGTCGACAGCAGCGCCATCGACGTGAGCATGATGCGATCCGAGGAGGACTTCGCCCAATTTAGCCAGGAATTCCGCATCACGTCGGCCACCGGCGGGACGTTCGAGTACATCGCGGGTGTGTTCTATCAAGACAGCAATCTCACGAATGATCGTTTGCTCGATTTCGCGCTAGGCAAGTTCCTTCCTGCCTTTGCCGGCACCCCTGTGGGGCTGTCGCAGACGTATGCGGGGAACTTCGCGCAGGACTTCGAGACGCTTGCCGCGTTCGGTCAGGTTACCTGGAACATAGGTGATGACTGGCGCCTGATCGGCGGGGGGCGCCTCAGCAGCGAGGAAAAACGCGCCAGCAGCTTTTTCGATTGGCTCGTGCCGGGTACGACCGATCCGACCAACGCGCTCGAGCCGGGTACGCCAGAGTTTGCTATTGCGAACTTCGTTTTCCACGACGTTTTCCGAATCGAGCGACACACCGACAGCGGAACCTACAACGAGAACACTCTGCTGCCCGAGTTAAAGGTTCAATGGTATGGCCTTGATGACGCCATGCTTTACGCCAGCTTCACCAAGGGTCAGAAGTCGGGCGGCTTCAACGATCGGGACAATCGAGCGACAAACTTCACCTTTAATCCAGAATCGTCGACCAACTACGAAGTCGGCAGCAAAATGATGCTCTTGGGTGGGAAAGCGCAGTTGAATCTTGCGTTCTTCCGAATGGAGTTCAAGGACATGCAGGTGTCCGTCTTCGACCTGGAGCATCTCATCTTCATCGTCGACAATGCGGCCAAAGCCGTTTCTCAGGGAATCGAGATGGACGGCATGTGGCGCGTGACGGAGGACGTCACGCTGAACGGCGCGCTGGGGTGGCTCGAGACGGCGAAATTCGTCGAGTTTCTGGTTCCATGCGTGCCGGACCCCAGTGATCCCGATTGTATTTCTACCCCGGGCGGTTATGTCCGCGACGAGGGAGGAGAAAACCTGAACACTCCCCCCTTCACGGCAAGTGTCGGGCTGGCATACAGCGGCTATCTAACCCCGTCCTTCGGCCTGAATGCCCGCGTCGATTTCAACTATCGAAGCGAATCCCTGGACGCCGTCAATCGAGTTGGCGTCATCGAGGCCGCGTCGATGCTCAATGCCCGAATCGAGCTGCTAGGGGCACAAGGGTGGTCGTTTGCCCTGGTCGGCAACAACCTCACTGATGAACGCTTCGTGGAATCGCGCATCCAGGCCCTCTTCGCCGGCTCCCAACAAGGCAGCGTTCGCCCACCTCGTACGATTGCGGTGCAGGCTGGGTACAGTTTCTGAGGTTCGCCAAGAGAGACAGCAACGACGAGGCATCGCCCAACCCTGAGGAGTTGCCAGGAGCTGAAGACGCACCCAACACCGGAGAGTCGCTAAATGGACGCAACTGATATCGGAGGAAGTCGCCATGAAGAGTCATAAAGGACGCGGGAGAATGCCGTCATGGCTATTCGCCCCCCTGTTGGCCCTCGTCGTATTGACCGCCATCGCTGTTGTCCTGCCAGCGAGTCCCGCGCCGGCTGCAGCCGCATCAGGTGCCCAACCCGCAGCAGCACAGGAGCAGACCTTACAAGTGTCCGAATGGTACGAAGACTTCATCTTTGAAGACAAAAGCTTCTCGTCGCAGCTCGCCCGCAACCTGGCCTGGACCTACGCCGGCGCCGCCGATATCGGCGAGGTCATCGCCACAGCCAAAAGGGTCACCGACGGCGATATCCACTCCTGGTACGACGAATGGCTCGCCACCGCCGACCGTGTGCATGCCATGGCTGCAGCCTTCGAGGAAGGCGGGCATACCATTTCTGCCGGCGAGGCCTACTTTCGCGCCGCCACCTACTACCAGGCGGCTGGCTTCTTCATGGTCGCCCCCGACGACCGCGACAGGGCCCGCCACTGCCGCAAGCGCGGCCGCGACAGCTTTCTGAAGGCCATCGAGGCCCACCCGAACATCACCTACGAACGCATCCCCTACGAGGGCACTACGCTGCCGGCCTACGTCGCCCGCTCCACGATCGCCCCCGATTCCGCAAGGGGCCCCATCGTTATCGCCAACACCGGCTTCGACGGCACCTCCGAGGACACCTTCCACGGCGTCGCCTGGGCTGCCATGAAGCGGGGCTACCACGTCCTCGTGTTCGAGGGCCCTGGCCAGGGCGAGATGATCATGGACCACGATCTGCACTTCCGGCCCGACTGGGAGGTTGTGGGCCGCGCCGTGGTCGACTACGCCTTGGACTTGCCCTTCGTCGACCCCAACCGGGTGGCCTACATGGGCATCAGCATGGGCGGCTATCTGGCGCCCCGCGCTGTCGCCTTCGATGATCGGGTGGCGGCCCTCATCGCGAACGGCGGCCTCTACAAGCTCTACGAGAGTGCCTACCGGATCTTCCCCGAGGACCAGCTCGCCCTGATCGATAGCGACCCGGCCCGCTTCAACGCCATGGTGGCCGAGATGGCCGAGACCGACATCTCCCTCCAGTGGCTGTTTGACAATTCCACCTGGAGGTTCGGCTCGGCCGACTACGCCGACTTCATGCTCGGGCAGAAGGACTACACGCTCGAGCACGTGGCCCAGAACATCAAGGCGTCCACCCTCGTGGTTGAAAGCGTCAGCGACGACATGTTCGCTGGCCAGCCCCAGAATCTCTACGATGCGCTGCAGTGCCCGAAGACCTACGTCGTTTTTACCCGTGAAGAGGCTGCCCAGGCCCACTGCCAGCTCGGCGCCAACTCGCTCTCCAACGAGAAGATCTTCAACTGGCTGGATGGAGTGATGGGCGAGGGCGACACAGCATCCGCTTCCGCCGCTGAGCCCCGTTCACTGGGGGCAGCCGTTCTGGCCGCCGGCGAATCGCCCACGGCCGTCCCCATGTTCAAGCTCCACCACATGGGCATCGTGGTCAGGAATCTCGACGAGGCGGTCGAGATCTACACCGACATCCTCGGCCTCGACCCCGACGACGAGCGTATCCAGCGCTTCACCGGCAAGGCCAACAAGACGGCCATGGTCCCCATCGGCCGGCCCGAAGACTTCAACTCTTTCGAGCTCATGGAGCCCATCTCCGACGACTTCCTCGACGTCTATATCAAGGCCGACCTTGCGGAGGGCTTCTTCCACCTCGCCGTGCTGATCGACGCCGTGACCTTCCCGGCGTCGGAGGGAGGGCTGGCGAGGTAGCAGGAGCTGGCGAAACAGCGTACGTCGAGACCTGGAAGGCAGTCAGGTAGCCCGGTCGGTGATCAGTCCTTCGGCGGGACGGACACACCCGTCAACCCGTGCGCCCGCACCAGGGCGTTGAACTCCTCCAGGTCCGTCATTACCAATGTTCCATAGATCTCGCGATAGCGCTCCAGCCGTCCCGACAGCTCGTCGAACACCTCGTACTTGGAGGGCGAAGGACGCGCGTCCCCGGTCATGACGTAGCGGCCAAGCATCTTGAAGTGCGAGAAAAGACCCGCCGGGAAGCGCAGCAGGTTCTCCGACGCACCGGTGGTTCGCAGAATGTAGAATTCGGCCTCCAAATCGATGAGCTTCTGATCGAACGCGGCAGCGGCCTCCTCGACCTCGGCCATGTCGGAGTGGCCGCGCACGAGATCCTCGAGATCGTCGATCTGCTTACGGATCCACTCGATGGAATTGCCCATTTCCGTCAGCACATTCACCTGGTCGCGGATGCGCAGCGCCAGGTCGATCTGTGCGCGAATTTCCTCCTCGTTCGCTGCCGAGGTGGGATCCTTTATTACCTCGAGGCTCGTGGTGAGTTGCCGGCCGCCGACCTCGAGCTCGACCGTGTAGGTGCCCGGCACGGCGAGCGGGCCGTTGCCGCCGCTGCCCTCGACGTCGAGCTCCCGCCACCCATCCTCGTTGTAGCGGATGCTGTCGGGACCGAAGGCCACGCCGGGGTGGCCGAGCGGAGGAGTGCGCAGCTTCACCGGAGGTGACTCCTCGTGCCGCAAGTTCCAGTAGACGCGGTTGATGCCGGCGTGGGTGGTGCCTTGGAAAGTACGCACTGCGTTGCCTGCTTCATCCCGAATGGTGACCGTCGCACCGTCGTTGCCGCCGTCGGCGGCGTCGGCGAGGTAGTAGTTGATTGGCGCTCCGTAGGGTGGGTCTTCGACGTAGCTGGGCCCACTGCCGCGAACCCGCTCGCCCGGCAAGCTGCGTCGCAGGAGCCGATAGGCGGGGCGAGGCTCGAACAGGTGCGCGTCGCCCGACAGCACCTCGGTAGTCAGCTGCCGCAGCGGCGAGAGGTCGTCGAGAATCCAAAAACCCCGCCCGTAGGTGCCGAGCACGAGGTCGCCGAAGCCTTCTTGAATGGTCAGCCAGTGGATCGGCGCCGGCGGCAGGTTGTTGCGTAGCGGCAGCCAGCTATCGCCGTCGTCGAAGCTCAGGTACACGGCGTTCTCGGTGCCCAGGTAGAGCATGCCCGGGCGTTCCGGATCCTCGCGCACCACGTGCGCGTAGCTCAGCATGCCGCGCGGAATGCCGCCCGTGATGCGCGTCCACGAGGCGCCGAAATCCTTGGTTCGATACACGTAGGGGTCACGATCGTCGACCTGGTGAAAGTCGACCGTGACATAGGCGCTGCCCACGTCGAAGCGTGAGGCTTCGATGTTGCTCACCGTGCCCCATGGCGGCAGGCTTTCGATGTTCGCCGTCACGTTGGTCCAGATCTCGCCACCGTCGCGCGTCACGTGGATGAGCCCGTCGTTGCTGCCGGCCCAAAGGACGTCCGGGTCGAGCGGCGATTCGCCGATGGCGAACAGCGCCGTGCCGTAGTCGACGCCGACGTTATCGAAGGTGAGCCCGCCCGAGTCGACCTGCTTGGTCTCGTCGTCGGTGGTCAGATCGGGGCTGATCTCCTGCCACGTGGTGCCGCCGTCGGTGGTCTTGTGGACGTACTGGCTGCCGACATACAGCGTGCCGGGAGTGTGGCTCGACACGACCACGGGATAACTCCAAACCCAGCGATACTTGAGGCTGCGGGGCGACTTGCCGACCGGCGTTTCGGGCCACACCTGCACGTTGGTCGTATGGCCGGTGCGCACGTCGTAGCGCGTCAGCACGCCCTGCTCATTGGAGGCCCAGACGATGTTGTTGTCGAAGGGGTCCGGAATCGCCCAGCCGGCCTCGCCGCCGCCGACGGAATGCCAGTTGCCACCGGCCAGGCTGCTGCTCGGCCCGCGGCGCGTCGGCCCGTCCTGACGGTTGCCGTAGACGAAGTAGGGCACCTGGTCGTCGACGGCGACGTGATACATCTGCGCCACCGGAAGATCCGGGTGATACCACGAGCCGCCGCGATTGAGGCTGATGTACACCCCGCCGTCGTTGGCCAGGAGGATGCGGTCGGGGATTGCCGGGTCGATCCACATGTCGTGGTGATCGCCGCCGGCGTTGCGCAGGATCGTGGAGGTGTCGCCCCCGTCGAGCGTGTGCGCCAGGCGTGTGGCCAGGAAATAGACCTCGTTGTCGTTGTCGGGCGCCACCACCAACCGCGTGTAGTAGTGCGGACGCGTGTGGTACTGCTGGTCGCGACTGATCAACCGCCAGGAATCACCCCCATCGTCGGATCGCCAGAGCACGCCCTTGAACTCGTACTGGTCGGTCTCGATGAGCGCGTAGATACGGTCGGGGTTGCTGGGTGCGTATGCCACCGCGATCTTCCCGGTCGGTGGCTCGGGCAAGCCATCGGTTGCCTGCTCCCAGGTGTCGCCACCGTCGTGGGTAACGAAAATGCCGCCGTTCGGGCCGCCGCTGGTGCGCTGCCAGGTCTTGATGTCGATCGGCCACATGCCGGCGACCAGGTTGCGCGGGTTGGCCGGATCCATAGCGATGTCCGCGGCGCCTGTATCCTCGCCGACAAACAAGACGTGATCCCAGGTCTCGCCGCCGTCGACGGTGCGGAACACGCCGCGCTCCGGCTGCGGACCGTAGGCCGTTCCGACGGCTGCCGCGAAAACGATGTCGGGGTCGTCCGGGTGGATGACCACGCGCGCGATTCTCCCGGTCTCGCGCAGCCCCATGTGCTGCCACGTCTTGCCGGCGTCGGTCGACTTGTACATGCCGTTGCCGATCGAGATCATGCTGCGGATGTTGGTCTCTCCAGTGCCCGCCCAGACCACGTTCGGGTCGGAAATCGAAACCGCCAACGCTCCGATCGAAGCCACGTCGGTGTCATCGAACACCGGATCCCAGTTCAACCCACCATCGGTCGTCTTCCAGATGCCGCCCGACGCGGCTCCCGCGTAGATGACGTCGCGGTTGCCCGGGTGGCCAGCGATGGCAATGACGCGGTTGCCCTCCGGGCCGATGTGCCGATAGCGCAGCTCGCCGTACACGGCCGGGTCGATCTCCTGGGCAAAGAGCGCCGGCGCGGCGAGAACCATCGCCATGCCCAGCACGGCGGAAATGCATACGAGACGAAGGTGACGTTCATGCATGGGCCTGATCCTCTCCTTGCTGCTTCATCAAAGTTCGCGAAATAACTCGCCTACGCGTCCGAGCCCCTCAATCAACGCCTCGCGCTCCCCACCGATGCCGAAGCCGAATCAGCTCTGCCGGGCAAGCGCCCGCGCGTGCTCCAGCATCTCCGAGCGCATGAGGGCCACAGGCATATTGCCGCTCAACAGCAGTGTGGTGTGGAATTCTCGGAGGTCGAACCGATCCGCACCCACGATGGCCCGATATTCGTTGATGAGCGCCTTAATCTCGACGACCCCCACGTAGTAACCAACATCGTGCGCCGGGATATTAGTGATTTGCGTGGCCTCTACATGAGCCTGACCCCGGGATGTTCCGGTGTCCTCGAAGAAGTCCACCATGTACTCGTAGTCGATACGACCCGTATGAAACTGGGGGTCCAGAATAATCCGGGCGATGCGCCACAGCCGGTGCTGAAGGTGGCCAAGAAAGAGTCGCGGCTCGTCATTCAGGTAGCCGTAGTCGTACATGAGCTCTTCGGCATAGACGCACCACCCCTCGCTCATGGTGGAGCTCACATCTGTGTAGGGTGCAGCTCCACCCAAGCGCCGCGCTGGCCGCGGGTTCTTCTCGGTCATGAATATCGAGAAATGATGTCCTGGATAGACTTCGTGTGGAATTTGCTGGGCGATATACCAGGCCCGGCTCCAGTCCATCAAAAACTCTGCCTTGCGCCGATCGGTTTCATACTGGTCGATCGAAGGCAACGAGTAGTATCCGACGTACCTGTTGCCGTGCATGAAACCGAACGGACCAATTCCCGAAGCACCGCGTGGAATGGTCGCAGGATGCGCGCGCTTCACGTAGCGGTATTCTTCCTCGACATCATCGGGCACGTAGATGAGCTCTTTGTAGACAAGGGTCTTCGCACGGGCAGCCTCCTTCGCGAGGTCCGAATACAGAGCCCACGGAGACGGGTGGTCCATTCGATTCTCTTCGATCAACTGCTGCCAGGTTTTGGTGGGGTCGATCGTGGCAGCCGTCTGCTGCATCAGCAGCTCCGTCTCTTCATAGAGTCTGCTGCCGATGGCGACCAGCTCCTCGACCGAGTAATGCAGGAAATGATTGCGCAACAGACGCTGGTATTCCTTCTCTCCGACGGCCAACGCACCGACGTTACCCGGGCGTAGATCCTCGAGCAGGAAGATCCTGTAGCCTTCGAGCTTGCGACGATAGGTTGTCGCGGCTTGTTCCATCTCCCGAGCCATCGCCTCATTCGGCGCCCGCGCAATGATGTTGAGCATCTCCGAGTCCAGATAGGTCAGAGTATTGTCAACGAGCGTCACCGCCCTCTCTATCCGCAGCGGCGGTGGCCCGTCCAGATTTTCCTTGGCATGGTCGAAGTCGCCAAGATCCGCTGTCAGCGCCCCGATCATTTGCGGATAGCGATCCTCCCACGGTACCGACTCGTCGAGGCTGGCCGCGAAGAAGCTATTGAACGGCACGTAGTCGGATGGTCGTTTCTGCCAGACTTTTATGTCGCGCAACATCTGCAGACTGTTGTCGAGCTGCGCGTGAAAGTAGTCGTAGTCATTCCGGTCTGCGGTGTCGAGGGAATCCCGATCGATAGCAGCCAGGTCCTTCATGAACTGCTCGGTGCGATTCGCCCTCTCCTCGAAGGCAGCGCGACTCATGCCGGCGATCCGTTGCGCCTCCGGCTCAGAA
>SDBT01003946.1_pt1 | contig 25415 bp, 16 predicted proteins | sample 2277101 | NCBI WGS metagenome assembly SDBT01 (sample SAMN10404973, study PRJNA504765) | marine sediment metagenome | isolation source: marine sediment core GS10_PC15, 103 cmbsf | place: Arctic Ocean: Southern Knipovich Ridge | collected 2010 | reverse complement strand
TTGGTATTGGTTGCGACGAGGGTCATCCCCGCCCAGTCGTTGGAATCGAGCGTATCGGTCAGACGATAGCGACAGTAAATCCAGACTCGTTTGCCGATGAGTTTCTCGGCCGGCAGGTCCATAAAGGCGAACGCGCTTTCTTTCGAGTCGGCCCAGCGGATGGATTCTTCGCCCTCTTGGCGTCGTTGCAAGCCCTTGGATACGATTCGAAGAACGTTTCGCCCGCCTTCGTTTATCACTTCGATCTGGCCGCCCTCGGTCTTCCAGCCGGTAAGGGTTCCCGATTCGAAATCATCGCGGAAAATTTCGACTTCCTTTTCACCGGCCGATTTGCCGGCAGCTTGCCCTGAATTCACCATTAAAATCACTCCCAGCAGGATAAATGCCAATGCCTTCATTGTTACTTTTACTTAGCGATAATTTCCACGCCGCACAGCAGCGGCAGGCCCGTTTTCGCGCGGAACTGAATGGTCAGTTCTTTGCCAGCTTTGACGCTGGGAAATACCACCACGGCGGTTCGCTTGCCGCCTCCGGCCAGCACGGATGGGTCCACGCTATGTCTGCTAGCCCGGCCGGGAATTATCACGTCGAACGTCCGCGTTCCAAAGCGGGTGGGTTCCGGCTCGGCCATCAGCAGGCGAACCTTATAAAATCGCTTGACAACCGGGCTGGCCGTCGAATCTTCCTTCACCAGCGGGATCGTGATCGAGCCGATCCCCTCGACGCCAGACGCTGTGACGTACTTCAGTTCGCCATTTATGATCCGCGATGAATGGTGGCGGAACCAGCGAAGTTTTTTACCGTCGATACCCTCGACGCGAATGGCCACGTCCGGCGAAGGCCCGCCCACGCTGGGGTAATCCATCCAGAGCGTACCGTCATCGCTCATCCGGTCGCCGGGCGCGCCCAGGTTCACGCCGATTCGGCGAATGGGCTTGCCGGACCATTCCAGCCGATTGAACGTCCAGACCTCCACGTCGGGGTCGTGGATCATCGCCAGCGAGGTCTGGTTCTGGTACGCGCACGTGCAGGTTCGCGTATAGTCCGGCGCGTTCAGCACGCCGTTGGCGGCGATCAGGTTCGACGTACACCCGGACTTGAAGCCGCCGAGATTGCCCGTGCCCGCATCGGCGTTAAGGTCGTAGAACCCGGCCGCCCCAGAGCGGAACGTCAGCAGATACTCGCTGGCGGTGACAGAATTGCAGCCGTATTCGCGCTGGTAGCGCCAAGGCACTTTCTCGCCGGTCAGCGGATGGGTTCGCTGTTTCTCCTCGCCGGTCAGTAGCGAGATGGCCCAGCCTTCCTTGCGGATCGCATTGAGAAAGATCGTCTCGCCGTGCAGCATGGCCGGGCCGCCCAGTTTCATGTCACTCGGAGCTACGCGTTTTTGCCACAGCACTCGCCCGCTGGCCCCGCGATAGGCGACCATGCGTTTGGCGGGCTCGGAAACCATGTCGCTCGACGGCCGGCCACCCTGGACCAGCACGTCATGTTCCTGTGAATATCCCAGCCAGGTGCCGAAAACGTTCTCGCTCTTGGCCCATATCACCTCGCCGCTTCGAACGTCCATCGCTATCAGTCGCGGCGTGTTTTCGACGGTCTTGCCGCGCCGAGTCATAATCGCCGCCAACTCCGTGGGGACCGCATCGACGCAGAACAGCTTGTCCGCACCGGCGATGATGGAATTGTGGCTGAATGCATTGTCCGCAGTGCGCTGCCAGATCACCTTGCCGCTGTGACGATCCATCACAATCAGCCGACGCGACGACATCTGATCGTACGATTCGGACCAATGGAACTTCAGCCCGGAGCTGGCGACGTGCGTAGAGAAGTCAGCCCCCGCGATCAGCAGGTCCTCGTAGACGCCGATGTAGGTCCACGTTGGTTTTTTGCCATTTTCGTTATCGCTATCGCCCGGCAGTGTAATCTTGCCTATCGTCTTGCCGGTAGCCGGGTCGAGCAGCAGGCAGTCGCCGCCGATTACGAGATAGATTTTGTCTTCGGTGACGATGTAATTCGTGCCGCGTGCGTTCGCGCCGGGGATGTGCTTCTGGTTGTAAGTTGTATCGAGTGGATCGTCCACATACGTGTCGTTGTAGTAGACGCCGGCGGTGCCCAGGTCGTCGAACTTTCGCTTCCACAACACCCGGCCGGTGTAGACGTCGCGGGCGCTGAGCATGTTAATGCCCTGGATGAACAGCCTGCCGCCGAGAACCTGTTCCGGCGGGCCGTGCGCGTGGCGAGGCAGTACGTCGTGATTGCTATTGCCGCCGAACCACAGCAGCCCCAGCGGCGCGCGGACTACGCTGTCGTCGGACTTTGACGTATTGGCCACGTTGCCATACTGGTGCGTCCAGTCGGCCGAGCCGGGCAAGGCGCCGACGCGCTTCAGCCGCACGCTGTCGTCCAATATTGTCACTTCAGACCCAGGCAATTTCGCCGTCGAAAGCCGATTTGCATCGGTCCCGTGCGGCATGATCGCCACCCCGCCATACGGGCGAAGCGACGGGTAAATCACCTCTGCGAGCGCTTGGTCAGCGAGCCCGCCAGTCGCCGATCCAGGATTGATTTGCACCAGGCTGGCGAGGTATGGCGGGAAGCGAAAAGTCGACGCGTCGCCCTGGTGGATGCTGATTCGATCGCCGTAGAGCCCGGCCTTGGAGAACTTCCGGCGAAGATTATCCACGCTATCGGGATCGGGTTCGACCAGGATGATCTTGAGCTTCGTTCTGCGAAGCAATTCTGCCGCGAGGTCGCCACTTTCGGCGCCGTACAGCACGCAATAGCCTTCGCGAATGTTGTATTGTTCCAGAAGATAATCGGTACGTCTAACTGCAATTTCATCCTTGGGCGGGATGGGTTCAACCGTGCGGGTGTAGATTTGGAGCTTTCGCTCGCCTGGGCCGAAGGCGTATACGTTGCCCTCTCGCGTCACAGCGAACAGCCTGTCGTCGGCGGCGATAATCCGGCCGACCGTGCCCTTGACGGGATGTGTCCACAGGAGTTTGGGCGGCTGGCCCTCGACGAGTTCCACGGCCGAGATGACGTCCTTGCCGCCGACGTACAGTCGCGACCCGGCTTTGATCATCGCGCCGGTCCCGTCGACCTCGAACTCCCACGGGCGGTCCATAGTCCATGGGTTTCGCTCGACGAACTCGACCTTCTTCGTTCGCCTGTTTATCCGCCGCTCGGAGACTTTGATCCTGCGCAGCGAGGCCAGGTCGTAAGCGACCAGCGGATTGCCCGCCAGGTAGCACATCTCGCCATCGAGAACCGGATACCGCGCGTTGCCCCATCGCTCGTCCCAAAAGTTGGCGTCGATATCCCATAGCGCGTATCGCGAGCCGGAACCCAGCTTGTACATATATGTATTGATCCCGCGATGATTGAAGAAGAACTTACCCACAGCCGATACGTGCGACCCGCCCTCTCGCTTCGAGCTGCTGAGGTGATAGTACAGCAGCTTGCCGGTCTTGCGGTCGAGACAGGCGGGCACGGACCGGCCGCCTGGCACGAGCAGCTTATCGCCTGCCACTACCAGCGAACCCTGCGGCGCGACACCGGCGAAAGACAGCGCCCTGTGAGGCTGTTTTATATAGCTGCTGGATTGGCCATCGTTCGTCCAGATCACCCGGCCGGTTTCAGCATCGAGTGCGTGGATGAACACGCCCATGAACGGCCAGATGCCTGCTGCGAAATACACCGTGCCGTCCGCGATTACAGGTCCGCCGCGTGCGGGCCAGGTGGAGATCAGCCGGCCGTTGCCGAGCACCCTGCGGTCGATGGGTCCGCCGCGAAATTTCCAGACAAGCGTGCCCTTGACGGCGTTGAGACAATACAAATAGCCGTCGTCGCTGGCGAAGTAGACCTTGCCCTTCCATGCAACTGCTGGCAGGCGAACGGGGCCGTCGGCGAAGAATCGCCACAGTCGCCGACCGGTGCGGGTATCCAGTGCGGTCAGGCTGTCGGTGGACGACGAGCCGATGAACATCATCTGGCCGAGGACGACAGGCTCGTAAACGCGGTCGTAGGGCATGCGGTCCTGGTTGACCGGGTCGACCCAGGCGGGCGAAAGGGCCGGGTACTGTCGCACCCAGTGCAATTGAAGATCCCCGTCAAGCCCCGCCGGCGAGGTCGCACTGCGAGCAGCGTCGTATCGCCACATCGGCCAATCCTCACCCGCAGACGCGGTGAGACACGTCGCGCCGCACACCACGGCGATCGTCACGATTCGTAGCCAAGTATCTCTGAAGGTCACCACATATTCTCCTTCTCGCATCAATCGGCCGACACCCGGCCGTCCTGCATGTGTAGTATTTGGCCGGCGAATCCGGTCGCGCGGTCGTCATGGGTCACCAAAAGCACCGCCCCGCCGACTGCGGCGAACTCGGCCAGGTATGAAAGCACGCACTCGGCGTTGTCGCCGTCGAGGTTGCCAGTCGGTTCGTCGGCCAGCAGCAGTTTGGGCCGATTGAGCAGCGCCCGCGCCAATGCGACGCGCTGCCGCTCGCCCGTGCTCAACTCGCCGGGCGTGTGGCCGATTCGATCCTGCAAGCCGAAATGTTCGATCAGTTCTGCGGCGCGGTCCTCGGCGTCATCTGCCGGGCGGGCCAGCGACGGCGTGAGCACGTTGTCCAGAACGCTCAGGTAAGGCACGAGGTGGAACCGCTGGAAGACGAAACCGACCTGCTCGGCCCGAAAGCCTGCCCGCTGCTCGCGGTCCATGGCGTAGGGGTCCTGGCCGGCGACCAGCACCTGCCCGGAATCCGGGCGTAACAGCCCGCCCGCAGCCAGCAGCAGCGTGGTCTTGCCGCATCCGCTCGCGCCCTTGACGGCGGTGAACTCACCGGCCGCGACCGTCACACTAACGCCGTCCAGCGCGCGGACCGTGCCATTGTCGCCGCGGTAGTGCTTCTTGATGTCCGTAGCGTTCAACATCGAACCGTTCACTCCTCGCTCAGAACGTCGGCTGGGTCTTGACGAGCGGCCGTCATCGCAGGCGCCCAACTGGCAGCCATGGTCAGCAGCGGCGCCGCAACCACGATCCCAATCAGCATGATGGGGTGGAATGCTGCGCCAACGCTCACGCCCTGGCCGACCTCGCCCAGGCCCGCACTTACGGCCAGGCCCACAGCCAGGCCGATCGCGTAGCCAAGCACAGCCCCTATCAGGCCGGTCAGCATCGCCTTGCCCAAAAACACGGCCAGCACCTGCCGACCCCGTAGGCCTATCGCACGCAGAATACCGATTTCGCCCCGGCGCTGGCGAACGTTGCTCATCGCCAGCAGCGCCACCCAGGCTGCACACGCCACAATCACCAGCGGGATCAGGTACGCGGCGAACTGCTCGCGAGCGATGCGAAGACGCAACCGACCATCCCGTTCGGCTGCGAGCGATTCTACCGCCTCGCGCCGGGCGCGGTCGCGCGCCTCAGCCCGTGCGAGAACCTTGTTGCCCAGAATTTTTACGCGAGTGCCGGGCAGAATTTTTTCGAGCTCAGCCCGAAACTCCGACAGTTCCATGCCCGGACAGCGACACTTGAGGGCCTGAATACCGTTGATCCGCCCCTGCTTATCCAGCATTTCCTGCGCTGTCGCCAGGTCAACCCATATGGTCTTGTCGTCCACCGGCTCCCACTCGATTTGGCACTTACTGACGGTGAATTGGCGGCCTAGCAGCGTAATTTCGTCGCCGACTTTCAGGCCCAGGCTGGTCCAGAGATCGTAGCCAAGAACCGCCTTGCCGGGCGGCACGGCCTGCTGGATGGGTTTTTTCGGGTTGCGATGGACGAGGGGCACCTCGCCGCGCGTGCCGGCCAGGTAGATCGAACGGCCAGCCTCCGGCCAGACCACGCTCTGGGCAAGGATCGGCAGCAGGTGGCGAACGGTCATCGTGCGCGAATTGGCCAGGCGCGTGACGTACTCTTCGGGCATGGTCCGGTCGGCACGGCGGAACTCGTCGCCGTCGGTCTCGGCCGGGAGGATATGCACGTTGAAGCCCATCTCCTTCATGATCCGACGGTAGTCGTCCTCGAGTTTTTTGACCCGCGTGTCTGCCTCAGCCTGCCTGTCGGCGAGGATGCGTTCGGTATTCACGTCGTGCGCCGAAAGCAGCGTAACCTGTGCGACGAGGCAGGCAGCGGCGACGATCACCGAGATCAGCCCCATCGCGAAGTGGATCTTGCGATGACGAATTTCGCGAGTTATCAGCCGCCAGACATTCACGCTAGTTACGCTCCCCGCGCTGCCGCGTGAACAACACCCACGCAATTGCGATGATGACTACCAGAGCTATCGCGAACATAATGTTCAACCTCAGGCTCGACAACCAGGATCGCCAGACAGGAATCGCTCCACTCGGAACAGGCACGGCCGTGGTTGGCGTTAGAGCCGGCGGGGTTGTCGTACCTGTCGCAGCAGACGAGACCATTGCGCCCAGCCCGCGTAGCGGTGGCAGCTCGACATCTTTGACCATCAGATCGGAGAGGCTTGCGTCCCAGTCCACGGTGATCAGCAGGTCCGTGCCGGGGTTCTCGGACTTGACCTGGCAGGAGCACCAGCCGACGAGGAACGCGCATGCTTCGTAAATATTATCGACGTTAATGCCTTTTCCGACCAGGGCGTATAGTGCCCGCCCTCTCGCGAAGACGGGAAAAGCCATCGGCTCGTTAAAGTCGCGAAGGTCCACCTCGCTTCCGAGCAGCATCTCGACGAGCATGCTCTCGGCGGGGTCGTCTCGCGAGACGCGGATCATCGAAAACGCCACTCGCAGGGGAAGTTCGCTTTTCAGCTTGTCGGCCGGGTCCAGCGCTTCGGCGGGGTCGTTGACGTCTTCGGCGCCTTCGATCTTGAGCGTCGCGGCCAGGTGCGTAAGTTGATCGCCGATCAGCTTGGCGGCGGCGTCGTCTTTGGCCCGGTCGCCGGATTCCAGCAGCACCCACACGGCCGTCTCGCCGTCCAGGATGCGTTTAGCCATGGTTTGCCGGGCGGGCGATTGCACAAGGGCGCGGGCGGCCGAGGCGTTGAACTCGCCTGTCCACGCAGGCAGCGCCTGGCGTCGCGGCTGGGGATAAAGCGCCGCCGCCCAAGGCAGATTCGCCTCGTTTTGCGTTTCCCAAAGCGTCTTGAACTGCGGATTAACCTCGCCGTCGAGATCGACCGGGTACAGGCGAATGTTGGCGCCGGCGCCGTCTTCTGGCCCGACCGTCTCGAGCCAATCGTACACTTGCTGATGCTCATCGCTCAGCGGCCCGCGATGGAACACCACCAGCTCGTACGGGTCGGCGGGCCAGCGTTCCAGGCCGTACCGAAACACGGGGATCGAGCATGCTCGCACGGAGTCGGCCGGTGCCATAGTCGCAACGACGGCAGCCAGCGCGATCAGAGCAGGCAGCAGCCTGTTCGATGTCTTCAAGAGATTCATATCGCCTTCCATCAAAAAAGCGGCGTGGTTCTTTAGCATATGATATCAGAAATGGTCGCGCATACGTATGCGTTATCTCGCCTGAGATGAAGAGTTGGATATGGTTATCCGTAGCGGTCCAGCCGGGGGGCCGCCCTGCCCTGCCTTATTTGACCGGCTGAGATTCCGGCGCAGCGGCCTTGTCGCCAGGCCTTTTTCCCGTGAGAACATAGGTCGCAAACGTCTGGACAAGCGGATCGTTTTCGGTGGCTTCTTTCAACACCGCAGCCCATCGTTTTGCCTTATTCTGCTGTCCAAGATTGTGATGCAGGAACGTCGCCAGCAACAGCAGGTTGGGTTCTCTGCCCAGGTCTAGCCTCTGGCGGAGCCGTTCGTCTTCGGCCAGCCGCTCGTCGAGAGCATCGAGCTCGATCTGCAGATCCTTTTGCGGGAGCATGGCCGGCAGGTCGATCCTGGTTTCCATCATCGCAGGCATTAGCGACATCGCCCGGCGCACGTTCAGCCCGGCCACCAGCGGTTCACCGGCGATGAATTGGCACAGCCCCATTCCGAGCCTGGCCAGCGGGTTGTTGGAGTCCAACGTCGCGGCGTATCGATATTGCATAGCCGCTGCGTAGTATTTTCCAGCCTTGAGTTTCGTCTGGGCATTGTTCATGTAGCGATTGAAATCATTCTTCGCCTGGCCCGCAAATCCACGGATGACCAGCAATCCTCGCTTCGGGTCGTACGTAACCTGACCGGCCTGCGGCTGCTCCGTTTCCATCTCGAAGCCAGGGCTACGGAGCGATTCCGGATCGGCCCGGCCGGCGAATGGATCGGTCGGCCTGGCGACCAGGCCGCGACCGCGCAGTTCTTCCACACGCTGTTGACGCAACTGCACAAGAAGGTCGATGTATACGTCCTGGCCAGGCTCGGGCAGGGTTGGCAGGCTCTGGAGTCTGGGAACGATTTGTCCCGGATAATATCTTGCTGGCGCCTGGGGCACGTTCGCGTCGATGGCGCCAGCCAGCCGATCGGGCACCATGGCCGACGGGAACGGCTGGTCGACAGAAGGCAGGTTCGCATCGATGGTCGAGTCGATTCGGGCATCTATCGCGCCGGTGACGTTCTCGAAGCCCGGCCGGGCTCGTTGCGTTTGGTCATCTCGATCAAGTTGCCGGTCCAGGTTCCGCAATTGCTCGACCAGTTGCTGGCGATCGACGGAGCCAGACACTGCAAAGGGCGCCCATGACGCTGGTCGGAAAGCCACGTCTGGAGTTCTTTGAATCGATCCTATCTGTAGTGCGGGCAGGTAAGCATCTCGTGTGCCGCCGGGCATTGCGAGTTCACCGGCCGTCTGGCCCGTGGTGATCGGCTTGTACACACTGTTGACTTCGCCATAAATTTTCTGCACCAACGCCGTCGAGGGCGTGCTGGTAATCGGCTTGGAACTGCCGGGAACCGCATAGCCAGCCCTGATGCGAGGCATGTCGAAGATAGTTTGGGTTGGCTCGTAAAAAGGTCGCGCCTGAAACGTATTGGTGGTGGCTGCTTGGCTGGCATTGATCGAAGCGCGGCGGAAGTTTCTCTGGCTCGCGGAGGGCAGATTCAGGCGAATTTCATCGGCGGCGGTGTAGGGCACGTTCCCTCGAAAGGCCCGCAGCCCGGTTACCTGCCCCGTAACATACAACTGGCTGTTGATCTGCCCGTTGCGGGGATAAGGAGTGTATCGAGTATAATTTGTGTTATAGTTGTAACTCTGGTAGCTGCTATAGCTTCGGTTTCTATTGTAATTGTTGTATCTGGGTGAGGATCGCCGATAGCTGGGCTGATTCTGACCCATCGCGATCGAGCAGGCTACGCCCAGAATCGCCAACACTATAGGGGCCTTTCTCTTCGCCATTTTCGATTGTCTCCCTTGTCGCCGGTTCATTATCTTTGTACCTCTTTCGCCATGTTATTGCCATACTCCGGCCTCTACCAGCTGTTATCGGCAAAAAAAGAATGTGGCCTCATATCATTGTACGTTCAAGGCCGATGAGAGTTTTCAAATCGGCCGAATTCACGGCCAAATCGTTTGTCGAAACACAACGACAGGAATATGATGGAAACGTCGAAGGGCGGATATCAAAATTAAGGGCAGGGAACTTATTACGAATGGGTAATCTTCTTGCCCATCTTTGCCGATCTAAGTAAGTGTCGTGATTCTGGTTATTTCGGCTAGCCCAAGGCTGCGCTCCGGCCATACCCGGCGCGTGCGCGAATAGCAGGACTTATATGAGACCGCTTAGAACCTTTACCGTCGAACCATCCCTGCCGGACAATCTAACCCCGCTGTTGGAGATCGCTTACAATCTCCGCTGGTCGTGGGACGGCAACGCTCAGGACCTGTTTCGCAGACTCGATCCCGAGGGATGGGAACAACACTATCACAACCCAGTAGCCATGCTCGGACAGATCGACCAGAGCCGGCTGCTCGATATGGCCGAGGATGACGGCTTCATCGCCCAACTCACTCGCGTCCACAGCGATCTGCTGGCCTATATGAAAAAGCCCGGCTGGTGGTATAAGACCTACGATGGCGAGCACCAGACCCAGATGGCGTATTTTTCCGCGGAGTTCGGCATCGCCGAAAGCCTGCCTATCTATTCGGGCGGCCTGGGCGTGCTGGCGGGAGATCATCTCAAGAGCGCTTCGGAACTGGATATCCCACTGGTGGGCGTCGGGCTGATGTACCAGCAAGGCTATTTCCGCCAGCGGCTCAACGCGGACGGCTGGCAGTTGGAACTGTTCCCGCGCAACGATTTTCCGAACATGCCCATCGAACTGATGCGAAACGAAGAGGGCCACCCCATCACATGCGAGGTCGAGATGCCCGGCCGCATGACCAAGGCGCAAATCTGGCGGACCCAGGTAGGCCGGATCAGCCTGTACCTGATGGACACCAACGTGCCGGATAACTCGCCGGAAGATCGGCATATCACGGCACAACTGTACGGCGGCGACCAGGAAATGCGAATCCGCCAGGAAATACTGCTCGGTATCGGCGGGGTAAGAATGCTGCGAGCGCTGAACATCCACCCCAAAGCGTTCCACATGAACGAGGGACACTCGGCCTTCCTGAGTCTCGAACGAATCCGAATGATCATGGCCGAGCAAAGCGTCAGTTTTGACGAGGCGCGCGAGGCGGTGGTGGCGTCGAACGTCTTCACCACCCACACACCCGTGCCGGCCGGCAACGACGCGTTCGAATCCTGGCTGATAGACAAGTACTTCTCGAATTACTGGTCGCAAATAGGCCTCGATCGAGAAAATTTCCTCGCGCTGGGCAGGCAGGAGCCCGACAACCAGAACGAGCCGATGAGCCTGACCGTGCTGGCCCTGCGGATGAGCGGTTTCCGCAATGGCGTCAGCAAGCTGCACGGCGAGATCAGCCGAAAGCTGTGGGCGGGCGTCTGGCCGGGAATACCGCAAAGCGAAATCCCGGTCTTCCACATCACCAACGGCATCCACACACGAACGTGGATCAGCCACGATATGGCGTCGCTGTACGATCGTTACCTCGGGCCGGGCTGGCACGAAAAACCATCGGACATGGAAGTCTGGCAGGCGGTGGATCACATCCCCGACACCGAACTTTGGCGCACGCACGAGCGTCGTCGCGAGCGGCTGGTGGCCTTCGCACGCAGACGCATGGTCGCCCAGCTTCGCAAACGAGGCGCAGGCGCCACCGAACTGGCCGAGGCTGAAGAAATCCTCGACCCCGAGGCGCTCACGATCGGTTTCGCGCGGCGATTCGCAACCTACAAACGGGCGAATATGATCCTGGCCGACATCGACCGGCTGGCCAAGCTGGTCAGCAATCCAGACCAGCGTCTGCAAATTATCTTCGCTGGCAAGGCGCATCCGCGAGACAATCCGGGCAAGGATCTCATCCGCCAGATTATCCACACGGCCCGCAAGGAACCGTTCCGCCGATCGATCGTCTTCCTGGAAGATTATGACATGAACGTCGCTCGCTATCTCGTTCAGGGCGTCGACGTCTGGCTGAACACGCCGCTGCGCCCCATGGAAGCGTCGGGCACCAGCGGGATGAAAGTCGCCGCTAATGGCGGTTTGAACCTTTCGATCCTCGACGGCTGGTGGGCCGAAGGCTATCACCCGATGGTCGGCTGGGCGATTGGATCTGGCGAGACCTACGACGATCTGGAGTACCAGAACACCGTCGAGTCGCAGGCGCTCTACGACCTGCTCGAAAAAGAAGTCATCCCGCTGTTCTACGACCGTGGGGCCGACAATCTGCCTCGCGGCTGGATCGCCAGGATGAAAGCCACCCTCGGCATGCTAGCTCCGGTATTCAACACCAACCGAATGGTCCGCCAGTACGCCGAGATGTTCTACGCCCCTGCCGCACAGGCCTGGGACGAACTGGTCGCCAACGGGATGGAGAAAGCCAGGGAGCTCAGCGCATGGCGTCATCGCCTGCGCGAGCGGTTCACAAACGTTCGGATCGATTCGGTCAGCGACAACATGGAGGCCGTAGGCGGCGCACGCGTCGGACGCGACCTCCACGTCGAAGCTGTCGTCGACCTTGGCGGCCTCGATCCACAGGACGTGCGGGTCGAACTGTACTTCGGTACGCTGGATGAAGACGGGCAACTGTTCGACGGCCAGCCGCTGCCGATGGAGCAGATAGGCGAAGAAAATCACCAAGCGCGTTATAGTGTGCAAATGCCCTGCAACCGCAGCGGAATGACAGGCTATACCGTCCGCGTCCGACCCAGCCACACTGTGGCGCCGGATTCGCGACAGTCGGCCATGATCCGTTGGGCGTAACACTTACGGATAAAGCTTTCTCAGCAGAGAATGGACGACGAAATCGCCTTGACTTTGCAGGCTGCGAAGATATTCTGATAGTGACTGAACACAGAATGTTACGAGCCGATACACGAATGTTTACGAACTACTTTACGACGACTACGCCATAGTGGACCGCTTCGGGCCATCCCGGGCTTCCACTCGTCGCAGGTTGATCGAACCTTCGTGTGCCGGCTCTTTTTATTGAATGAACGGATAGGCCCCAACTAACATAAGGGCCAGTGCATGACTATTAATATCAAGCTACCGGATGGAAGCGACAGACAGTACGACTCGGCCGTGACCGCAAGGCAAGTGGCGGAGGATATCTCGCCGCGACTGGCATCGTCGGCCATCGCTGCCGAGATCGATGGTGTACTGTGCGACGTGGCGACCGAAATCACAGACGGCGACCACCAACTTCGCATACTGACCAACCGCGATGACGAGTCGCTGAAAATTCTGCGACACACCGCGGCCCACGTGCTGGCACAGGCGGTCATCCGCTTTTTCGGCGACGAAGGCGACCAGGTGCAGTACACGATCGGCCCGCCACTGATGGACGACTTCCAGTACGGGTTCTACTACGACTTCGACCTGCCCCGCCCTATCAGTGGCGACGACCTGCCCAAAATCGAGGCAGAGATGAAGGCCATCGTCGGCGAGAAGATCCCGCTCGAACGGTTCGAACTGCCAGTCAACCAGGCCAAGGCAGAGCTTCAAAAACTTGGCCAGGGCTACAAGTGCGAAATGATCGACGATCTCGTCGCCAAAGAGAGCGTCGAGTCCGTCAGCCTATACCGCCAGGGCGACTTTTTGGACATGTGTCTAGGCCCGCACCTGCCGCACACCGGCAGGCTCAAGGCGTTCAAGCTGATCTCCACGGCCGGGGCCTACTGGCGAGGCGACGAACGAAATAAAATGCTCACCCGCATCTACGGGACTGCCTTCTTCGACAAGAAGCTGCTCAAGGAGCATCTCAATCGCATCGAAGAGGCCAAACGCCGCGACCACCGAGTGATCGGCAAGGAACTCGGCCTGTTTCTCATCAGCGAAAGCGTCGGCCCGGGCCTGCCAATGTGGCTGCCCAAAGGCACGATCATCCGCATGGAACTGGAAGGCTGGCTGCGAGGCGAACTACTCAAGCGAGGCTACCAGCCGGTCATCACACCGCACATCGGCAAGGTCTCCCTGTATCGCACGAGCGGGCACTATCCGTATTACGAACATGGGCTGTTCCCGACACTCAAAGTCGGCGACGAAGAAGGCGAAGGCTATCTGCTCAAGCCCATGAACTGCCCCCACCACATTCAGATCTACAAGTCCGCCCAGCACAGCTATCGCGAGCTTCCGTTGCGGCTGTCGGAGTTCGGAACGGTCTACCGATTCGAACAGTCCGGCGAGCTGAGCGGACTGACCCGCGTGCGTGGCTTCACACAGGACGACGCACATATTTTCTGCACGCCCGATCAACTCGAAAGCGAGATCGAATCCTGCGTCGAGCTGACCAAACTCTGCCTGACGACGCTGGGCCTGAACGACTATCGCGTGCGGATCGGCCTGCGCGACCCGGACAGCACCAAGTACACCGGATCGAGCGAGAACTGGGACCTGGCCGAAAGCAACATCCGAAACGTCGTCCGCAAACTCGATATGAACTTCACCGAGGAAACCGGCGAGGCCGCGTTCTACGGCCCGAAGATCGACTTCGTGGTGAAGGACTGCATCGGCCGAGAGTGGCAACTCGGAACGATCCAGGTGGACTACAATCTGCCGCAACGGTTCGAGCTCGAATACGTCGGATCGGACAACACAACGCACCGCCCGGTGATGATTCACCGCGCGCCGCTGGGCTCGCCCGAGCGATTCATCGGCATCCTGATCGAGCACTTCGCCGGGGCGTTCCCGCTCTGGCTGTCGCCGGTACAGGTGGCGGTGCTGCCGGTGAGCGATAAATTCAACGAATATGCCGATAAAGTAGCCGCCCAACTTAGGGACGCTGGAGTGCGAGTCGAGCTGGATCAGACGTCGGAAAAGATCGGCGCCAAGATCCGCAAGGCCACGCTCTCCAAGACGCCCTACATGGCCGTAGTGGGCCAGCGAGAAGTCGAAAGCGACACCGTAGCCGTTCGCCACCGCACCGAAGGCGACCGCGGCGCCATGGCGAACGATGCATTCGTGGCTGGGCTCAAAGAAGAAATTGACACAAAAGGTAAACGTCTGCTTGGCGAAACCGCCGGCAAACAGATATAATAGCATAACTGGAGTCGGACATACCGGCCGCTCGGGTGAGCGGGCCGGGGCCGACAGAAAAAGGAATTGGCAGGGAGCATGGCCCTAAGAAAGCGTTTTCAAGCCAGCAGCAACGAGAAGAATCTTCGCCGTAACGAAAGAATTCGTATTACCCCTATTCGCCTGATCGATCAGGACGATGCGCAGATCGGGGTCATCGAGACCCGCCAGGCGCTGCTGATGGCTCAGGAGGTCGGGCTCGATCTCGTCGAAGTCGCCCCGCAATCCAAGCCGCCCGTCTGCCGGATCATGGACTATGGCAAGTTCATGTACGCCCAGCGGAAGAAAGAGCAGAAGTCCAAGGCGGCAAGGCACGAAACCGAACTGAAGGAAGTCCGCATCCGCACGCCCAAGATCGGCGACCACGACCTGCATATCAAGGTCGAACGCGCACGGAGCTTCCTGCAACGCGGCGACCGCGTACAGTTCAGCCTGCGATTCCGCGGCCGGGAACTTGCCCACATCGATGAAGGCATTAAGGTCTTCAAGAAAATCCAGGATGATCTGGAAGACGTGAGCAAGGTCGATCGCCATCCGCGACGCGAAGGCCGGCGTATCACAATGCTGCTCGCTCCGACCGGAAATCACTAGCTTCGAATAACGTCGCTCACCCGCCGGGTGCGACAACGAACGTGCAAACATTCACGGGCGTATGCTTGCTGACTTGCGAGCATACGCCCGATTTCTGCGCCGAAAACGGTCAGGCTGCGAGAAAAACCGTCATGGCAATACATGAACCGCCGAGTTCGCTGAGTACGCAGAGTTTTTTGTAATGGAATTCTGGAGTTAGAAACAATGTCCACGAATGTCACGAATGAGACAGATCAATCTTAAGATGCTCTAGCGGTGGGACGCAGGGTAAGCCTGTTGCTTAATTTCAGCAACACGGCTTGACGAGCAAACCGTGCAATCCGGCTGCGGGAGTCTGTTTCTCGAATCGTCGAATGCGGCGGTGACATACGGGGGCGATTGGCTTTTGGGGCTGGGCAATCCTATATTCCCACTGGAGTGCAATTTCAGTGTAGTACGCAGATAGATGCACCAAGAGCCATTTTCACGTAATCACTTTAGGACGAACGCGGTGCTGACTACTCGCAAACACAAAACATCCAAGGCTGGATTCATTTCGATAATCGCCCTACTGATGCTCTTCGTCTTCGTCTCGCTGAGTATATCAATTGCCGCCACAACTGACCTGGAACTGCAGAAGGCTAACAATACCAAGCTGATATTCGAAGCTCAGCTTGCGACAGAAAGCGGTCTGGAGTACTCCACCCACCTGCTCAAGAGCCTCGAATTCTCAGGCGGCGCATCGATCTCGGACGTCGTGGATTCGCTGGCAGTCGCTCTGAGCAATGAGCTTGACGGCCAGGCGCTGCTCCAGGGCGAACCGGTCGCGTACGACGGAAACATGATCTCGATTCCGTCGATCAGTCTCAGTGAGGGCAAAAGCTTCCGCATTGAACTCGCCGCAGCAAGTGCTACGGAGCTTCAATTACGCATCTACGGCCAGTCTTCCGATCCGCACGGCACGGTCAGGCGATCGATCAGCCTGAATGCGGAATTAGGCGATAGCGGTAGCGTAGACGAATACGGCATATACTCCAAGGGCCCGGTCACGATCGGCCAGAATTTCGAACTGTGGGGCGCCAACTCACCCGAGGAAGGATCGGTTCTGTCCGTTGCTTCAAATGAGGCAATCTCGATTACCAGCGGGTATATCGACGGCGACGTTGCTACCAGTGATCCGAACGCATCTGTGGACATCGGAGCTACCGTCAATGGATATATCCTTACGGAGGTCGAGGCAGTCGCTCCGGTGATCGATGGTTCCGTCTTCGAGCCGTATGCCACCAACATAGTAGATGGAACCACAGATACTTCGGGCGGCACGTTCACCAACACGCGGATCATAGCCGGTACGAACCCCGTGTTCGGCTCGGTGACCGTTACAGGGGTGATGTACATCGAGGCACCGAATTACGTTAATTTCAATAACAATGTCAATATCACCGGCATCATTGTCTCGGAAGATCCTGGCGCCGGCGCCGATCCCGACGACCACTACGTTTACTTCAAGAATAACCTGACGATGAATGGGCTGGAAGAACTGCCGGACACGAGCGACTTTACAGAACTTCGCAATATGGCGGGGGCGGCCTTCATACTGCCCGGGTTCACGCTGGAATTCAAAAACAACTTTGAGACCGTCAGTGGGCACATCGTCGCCGACCAAATAATATTCAAGAACAACATGGACGGCACGATATACGGAAGCCTTATCGTGCTGGGAGATGATGGATTGACGTTAAAGAACAACGGTAATCTGACGATCGATAACAGCAAGTACGGCGGTGGGGCCACTGCCGGGGTGACCCCGGGCGGCACGGCTTTGAAGAACCTGTCCTTCGTTCCAGACACCTACGAGGAAAACTGACAGGCAGCGCACGAGCAGCGACTTTCGCAACATAACATGTCGCAAAAAACCCAGCCAGGTGACAACACAAGCTCTGTGGGCTTAGTGGCTGACCGATTGGCTCTGGGTGCTGGACAAATATGTTCCAACAGGAGTGCAATTTCAGTGTGGTGTGCTTTAAAGATGCCACCAAACCAATTTCGCATTATCACTGGAGGACGAACACTGTGATGACTACTCGCAAACACAGAACATCCAGATCGGGATTCATCTCGATAATCGCTCTACTGATGCTCTTCGTCATTGTCTCGCTGAGTCTGTCTATTGCAGCCACGACTGACATGGAACTGCAACAGGTTAAAAATACCAAACTTATATTTGAAGCTCAGCTCGCAGCCGAAAGCGGCATGGAGTACTCCGTCCGCCTGCTCAAGAGCATCGAATTCACTGGTGGTGCATCGATATCGAGCGCTATGGATTCGATGGCGGCCGCACTGAGCGATGAACTGAACGACTTGACGCTGCTCCATGGAGAGCAGGTTTCGTATGACGGAAACACGGTCTCGATTCCGCTGATCAGCCTGGGCGATGGCAAAAGCTTCCGCGCCGAACTTTCAGCGGCCAGCGCCACGGAGTTGCAATTACGCATCTTCGGCCAATCTTCCACACCGAACGGAACGGTCGGACGAACGATCAGCCTGAATGCGGAATTGGGCGCCAGCGGAGGCTTCAGAGAATATGGCGTATACTCCAATGGCCCGATCACGATCGAACGGGGTTTCGAACTGTGGGGCGCAAATTTCCCCGAGGAAGGATCGCTAATGTCCACGGCTTCGGTGATGGCGATATCGATTGACAACGGCTACATCGACGGCGACGTGTCAACCACTGCGCCTGACGCATCGATAGATATCGACGGTGTTACCGTGAACGGGCATATCCTTTCGGAGGTCGATTCGGTCGCTCCGGTGATCGACGGCTCGGTCTTCGAGTCGTACGCAAACAACATCGTGGATGGCAATACAAATACTTCGAGCGGAACCTTCACCAACGTGCGGATCGCGGCTGGCACGAATCCAAGTTTCGGCGATGTAACTATTAAAGGCGTGATGTACATCGAAGCGCCAAACAGAGTAGCTTTCACGAACAACGTTGATATCACCGGCGTGATCGTCTCGGAAGATCCAGGCGCCGGCGCCGATGCCAACGACCACTACATCTACTTCAATAATAATCTGTCAGTCAATGGCATGGAGGAACTGCCGGACACGACGGACAGCAATTTCGACCAGTTGCGGACCATGGCAGGCTCGGCCTTTATCTTGCCAGGGTTCACGCTGGAATTCAAAAACAACTTCTCGACCGTCAGCGGACACATCGCCGCCGAACAAATAATCGCCAAGAACAACCTTGAGGGCACGATCTACGGAAGCTTTATCGTACTCGGAGATGGTGGATTGACGTTAAAGAACAACGGCAATTTGACGATCGATAACAGTAAGTACGGCGGTGGGACCACGGCCGGGGTGATCCCTGGCGGCACGGCTTTGAAGAAGCTGTCCTTCGTCCCAGGCTCCTACACGGAAGACTGACAGGCAAGGCACGTAAAAACAGCTTTTCACAACAAGCCGCACACACACCTTACTTCGTTCACGCATTCAGTTGGCTGAATCAATCGATTCTGTGCCGGCCGGCGCGAATGTACCCTGCGTTCGCAGACAGAACTTAACCAGCAGGAGCATTACGGGCACTTCGATCAGCACGCCGACTACGGTGGCCAGTGCCGCCCCGCTGGACAGGCCGAACAGCATTGTTGCGGTGGCGATTGCGACTTCGAAATGGTTCGACGCGCCGATCATCGCCGAAGGCGCGGCGTCGGCGTAGTTGAGCTTGAGCAGCTTGGCAGATCCGTAGGCCAGGGCGAAAATCAGCAGCGTCTGGAGCAGCAGCGGAATCGCGATCCACAAAATCGTCAGCGGGTCGCGGAGAATCGTCTCGCCCTTGAAGCTGAACAGCAGCACCAGCGTCACCAGCAGCGCGATGATCGTCACCGGTGTGAGCACGGGCAGGAACTTGCGGCTGAACCATTGCTCGCCCTTTACGGCGATGATCCACCGGCGCGAGACGTACCCCGCCACCAGCGGCAGCGCGACGTAAATGGCGACCGACAGCAGCAGCGCCTGCCACGGCACGGGCAGCCGACCGATGCCCAGCAGCAGTCCCCCCAGCGGCCCGTACAGAAATAGCATGGCCAGCGAATTGATGGCGACCATCACCAGCGTGTGGCCGGCGTTGCCGCGGGCGAGGTGGCCCCACACCAACACCATGGCCGTGCATGGCGCGATGCCTAGCAAAATACACCCGGCCAGGTAGCTTCGCCACAGCGGTATCTCGAGCCATTTGACGCCCGCGATTTCCACGACCGTCCCCGCGCCATGGGTCGCGCCGACGGCCAGGTCGCCCAGGCCGAGTGGCATCTTCACCAGGTCGACCGCGTCGGGACCGATCAGGCCTCGGAACACCACGCCCAAAAACAGCGACGCGATCGCGTACATGGTGAACGGCTTGATCAGCCAGTTGATCACCAGCGTGAGTGTGACAGGCTTGACGCTCTTGCCGGCCAGGACGACCTCAGCGAAATCGATCTTCACCATGATCGGGTACATCATCATGAACAGGCAAATCGCGATGGGTATCGACACGACCGGAGCGCCGTTGACGCGAATCGCAACCTCGTCCAGCGAGCGGGCCAGGCCTGGCGCATACCTGCCCAGTGCGATCCCGCCGGCGATACAGAGCAGCACCCAGACCGTCAGGTACTTCTCAAAAATGCTCAAGCCCTTGGCTTCTTTATCAATGCATGCTTCAGTAGCCATTAGAACTCATCCAATCTGCGTCAGCGACTCAGGCAGCGTCTCGACGTAGGCGCGGATCTCGTCACGCACGCGGCGGTAGCAGTCCATGGCAGCCTCTTCGCTGCCGGCCTGCTTGGCCAGGGCGGGTGGATCGTCGAAGCCGACGTACACCACCTTCGCCCCGCCGGAAAAGACCGGGCATGTCTCGTGTGCATGGCCGCAAACGGTCACCACATAGTCGAACGTGACGTCGGCCAGGTCGCTCGCCAGCTTGGACTGATGGGTGGAGATGTCCACGCCCGCCTCAGCCATGACGGCCACGGCGTTCGGGTTCAGCCCGTGCGTCTCGATGCCAGCCGAGTGTGCCTCGATCGCTTCGTTCCGCAGTTGGCGTGCCCAGCCTTCAGCCATCTGGCTACGACACGAGTTGCCCGTGCAGAGGAACAGAACTTTGAGTTTATCGTTCATCATCCATCCTTTTACTGCGTACGCGCAATTAATACAATACTTCGCGCAGCACAAAGGCGAGCCGATAAGCTCGCCCTTGTATGCTACACCAACCGTTGTCTATGTTTGCCAGTGTAGCCCTTGGAAGGTAGCTCTTAGAGGCGTGACTCACTCAGGCCCGGTCGCGTCGTCGTCCGGCACAGTCGGCAGGTCTTCTTCCGCGACGTCCTTGATACTCAGATCGCCATAGACAACCTTGTATGTTTCGGAATCCTTCGGCCGATACCAGAAGATGGCCGACTCTGCATCTCCGAGCTTGACACCCTTGCCGACGTAATGGCCACCGGGGTGAATTTCATTCGCCAGGAACATGATCCCTCGGCCCATGGGCATGACGGCCTCCATTGCTTCATCCTTGCCGAGTACCGTATCAAAGCCCTTCAAAGGCTTCATGTAAGCACCCATGGAGGGCTCGGACGGGAGGGCGTCGGGGAACTGCCCGTCATTCATCTTGGCCATGACGCCAAGCAATACGGGCACATCCTGGAAACTCGGCTGTTTGAGCTCAACCGTACGTTCGGCCAGGGTATATCCTTCCGGCAGCTCCATGCTGAACAGTTCTTCATCCAGTTCCGTGTCGAACTGAAAATCAGACATGACCATTTTCATGCCAGCACCCTCTATAATCACTTCGAAATCGATGGGCTCAGCCGTTTTCGCATCGACCCAAACCGTAACGGTCTGCTTCCCTTTTCTGGGCCTATCCTTCTCGACGCGATATCCCTTTACCAGCCGGCCGTCAATTTCCTTCTCGCCCAACTCTACGCCTGTCTCTTCGATCATTTTCTTGAGCCGACGCATCATGTCCTGTTCCTTAAATCGCTCAGTACCCTTTTTCGGCAGCCCCGGCATATCTATTAGTGTTGCCTGCTTCGTATCCTCTTGGAGCGTAAGCACCTTACCGTTTTGAAAGTCAAAGATGCTAACCATACGAGCGGGTTTCGTGAGTTCCTGACGTATGTCCCCATTTTCCGACACCATCATCTTCATCTCGACTGGCTGCATTCCCTCAACATGTGTGGTCATCGTGAACGTACATACCTGGACATTGCGGATATACTCCTGGACGTCGGCCCAGGCGACGGTTGCTCCACCGTTGCCGAGTATAAAGAATGCGGCTGTCGCTGTGACGGCTGTGACGACGATTGCTGCTGCGATTCCTCTTATGCGATTCATTTTGAATATCCTTTCGGTGATCGTGCTTCGTTGCTCTTTCGTCGAGGCTGTCGCTCGCAATTGTTGAATCGCCTCTGGATGCGACTCGGCCCATTGGCTGAAATCACCCTTCGGCAGTTGCGTTTGAAACGCCTCGGTCAATTGCCTGTCGACACTGTCATTTTCATGCGGCTTCATGATTGCCTCCCGGCTGGGGCCAACTGCCGTAGACGCGAGGCGAGCTTGCGCCTGGCCCGAATCAGTCTTCCATGGATCGCATGGGGCGACGTTGCAAGAAGCCGTGCGATTTTCTCGTGAGACAATCCACTGAAATAGTGAAGCAACACGACTTCTCGCCCTCGCGGCGGCAACTCCGCCACCGCCTGGCGGACCTCTGCTGCGTAACCGTCCTCGCAAGCGGGCTCGTCGATCACGGCCGGTGGATCCAACTCCAGCCGACGCGACCTGCTCCGGATGATACCCTTGGCAACGTTGCGACAAATGCCTCGCAGCCAGCCGGCAAACTTCTCGGCCTGGCGTAAATGACGCAGGTCACGACATGCGACGGCAAATGTTTCCTGGGCTGCGTCTTCAGCCTGATGGATGTCTCCTAGCATGGCATACGCGACTCCGACCACAGCGGGGTAATAACGATCGTAGAGCGCAGCGAAGCTCTCGACGCTGCCGCTGCGGGCCGCTTCCACTAGGCGAACTTCCGTGTTTTCGTTCTTATTCGACGTCGTTACTGTCCTTGACTGTGTTTTGCCGGCATTCAGTATAAAGTGGCGCAGAGAGCCATCATTGTGCGCGAAATATCCCCGGTTCTTCGAAAATAATCCTATCTACTATCTTGCGCAGAAACCTATCGGCGGAATTTGTCCGGTATTTGTCGAAAATCGGAGTGATTACTTTTTGCAGACGTTTTTCGCCGGCGCTATTCGAACAGGGCTGTTCCGATGCGGACGATGGTGGCGCCTTCTTCTACTGCGACTACGTAATCCTGGCTCATCCCCATCGACATGTGGCGGAAATCGTCTCCGCCGATCAGCAGTTTTTCCATTTCCTCGAACAGCTCGCGCATGCGAATGAATGTCGGGCGAGCCTGCTCGGGGTCGTCTGTCAGCGACGCCATTGTCATCAGCCCGGTCAGGCGGAGGTGCTTCATCGATGCGATCATTTCACCGAGGTGAACGGCCGCCCCGACCGCACAGCCGAACTTCTGCTTTTCTTCGCTGCAGTTGACCTGGAGCAGCACTTCGGTGGTCCGACCCAGCTGCTCGCTACGGAGGTCGACTTCCTCGGCCAGGCGAAGCGAATCGAGCGATTGAATCACCGCGCCGCTCTGGAGCAGCAAGCGGACCTTGTTTCGCTGGAGGTGGCCTATCATGTGCCATCGCGGCGGGTCCAGCGGTCCGCTGCGGCGGCGCTGGAGATATCCTGCAATTTCCTCGGCGCGCTGCACGAGTTGCTGTGGGCGGCTCTCGCCAATATCGACCTGGCCGAGTTCCAGCAGACTTCGGATGGCGACTGCCTCGACGGTCTTGGTCACGGCGATGATTGCGACCTGATCGCTCGAGCGATTACTGCGGGCACAGGCGTCGGCGATTTGTCCACGAATGGACTGAAGGTTCTTCTCGATTCGTCTTTTGGTAACGGCCATGCATTAACGATAGCGTGTGTGGGGGCTGGAGGCAATGCACAAGTGCGACGAGTTCAATCGAGAGCAGGAACGCGGCCGAGCCACTTTTCGAGTGAATTGTAAGTGAATGCTCGCGACTGGCCTCCTGTGGCCGTGGCAAGTCGGTGCATGGCGCCGGCTGCATAATCGTTACCGGCAAGAGTAACGACCGTGATGGCCGTGCCCTGCTTGCGAGCCGAGGCGGTCAGCGAATCGATTTTGGCCACGGGCTTGCGGGTCAGTAGAACGATGGTTTTGGGGTGATATTTCAGCGCCTCGGCCAAAGCCGATGAGAGTTTGCTGACGCCTTTGGGAAGGGTGACCTGATCGAGCAGATCCTTGACGGCCCGTTCGTTTTTCGGCCCGCCCGACAGATAATGCTCGTCGAGTATCAGTTGCCCGTCTTCGCGACAGATCATCAGGTTGAATTTTTGATCGCTGGTGAGTTGCCGGACCGACAGCCGGATCAACACCTCGGCCGAATGGTAGGTTATGCGCATCGTGCCCCCGCCATCGACGACATAAAGGACGGGGGTGGCCAGTTCCAGCCCGGCAATATTGGGTGGAGGGTTGACCGCGTCTGGCTGGATGAACATATTCGAATCTTCATTTTTCACAATGGCCCGCCCGCCCGGACTGATCGGCCAAGTCCACCGGAGATAGTGATACATCACCCCCACTGTCATGAAGGCCGAGATCGTCACCAGCACGCAGATCAGCAACACAGTGGGAAGTACGCCCTGGAACTCGACGCGCTTGGCGACGGGGATGTAATCAAGCTGCGCCGCCGAGTTGGTTTTGTGAGCCGAAGTGCGACGAACGTTCAGCGAGTCGGGGCTGGCGGCCTTCCCGGCCGGCATGGTGATGGGGTCTTCCGTGCGGGCGGCAGGCGATTCGGGGCGCAATCCATTGAAATGACTGCGCTGGCCCGGCACGTACGCCAGCGTGCGACAATACGGGCAGCGGCAGACCCCGCCGACGAACGCCTCGTCGACTGAGATCTTTTTGCGACATTCCGGACAGCGTATCTTCAGGGACATTATGCTCGATCCGATCAGAAATGCAGTTTGCGACCATCCCGATATTAGCAACGCCGAACTAAAAGAGCAAACCCTCGTAAACCCGACAAGGTGCAAACTCGATCCAAAAGCACTTCGCACAAAAAACCGCTCGATGAGGCACTCGTTAGAAAAACCGCACGATCAGACACTCAGTATCAAAACCTTGCGATCAGGCACTGAGTATAAAAAAACCGCTATGGAAGGTCTTTCAAAAACCTTCCACCGCGGCAGATTGCTGCGTTTACCTTGCCGGCTGTTCTAACGGACACATCCGCAAGGATACTAACTTAACTAACTACTAGCGGCGTTTCCTGCGTAGCAGGACACCCAGGCCGCCGATACCCAGCATGGTCATCGTGGCGGGTTCGGGAACCCAAACCTGGATGGCGCGGGTGCCGGTAGTTGAATCGATATCGAATCTGAGGAGTCCTTCCGAGCCCGGGGCCAGGATGGCTTTGCCATACCCAAGTTCCCATTCGGTGGTAAGGGTGCCAATGTACAGCGAGTACCACTGACCGGTTGGAATGGTGGCTTCGGCGATATCGATCGCAAAACCGAATTCCTTGGACGTGCTGTCAGAAATGTCCGTCGCGACCTTGTACGGATCGCCGTTGGCGTCGAGAAGCTGATCGCCATTGGCATCCATGGCCCAGGTCATGCCGTTGAACTGACCCGTCTGGATCCAGCCAGTGCTGTTCCATAGCGGGTTCACGCCTTTGAACTTAAGCTTGACCAGCCTGTCGGCCGCATTGGCCTGTTCAAAAGTCATGCCAATGTTTTTGGCTTCGTACGAACGCACGCGATCTCGCTCGGTGTTCAGCGTGCCGCTGATTTCGACCGTCCCGCCGACCACGAACAGCGAGGTCCAGCCGCGGTTCGATATCGTGGTGTCGTTGAACTTGACGACCACGTTGGCGTCGTGCGTGATTTCGCCCAGGCCTATTAATATGCCGTCATGGTTATCGATCGTCATGTTGTCGAACTCGGCCACGGTGTCATAACCACTGGCCGGGGAGCGCAGGTTCGGATCGAAGTGGTGCTCGAAGCCAAACCAACCTCCATCCATACCAATACCGATCGAATTGCCGCCAGCATCGACCCACGAACCCGGGCCGAAGTAGGCGTTGGCGTTGGATTGACCGCCGATGTCCATGGCGTGCGTTTCGCCAGTGCCGTCGTTGGTGGTCGAACCC
>SDBT01003945.1_pt1 | contig 25415 bp, 14 predicted proteins | sample 2277101 | NCBI WGS metagenome assembly SDBT01 (sample SAMN10404973, study PRJNA504765) | marine sediment metagenome | isolation source: marine sediment core GS10_PC15, 103 cmbsf | place: Arctic Ocean: Southern Knipovich Ridge | collected 2010 | reverse complement strand
GGCCATAGCAAAGCAGGCACTGAGGACTGCCCGGGCCGAGCCAGTCAATTTCGACAATAGCCGTGGCCCAACTGCCCGGTCCATCTTTCCGACTCCAGAGCAACTTGCCGTCCAGGTCATACATCAGCACTTCGCCCACGCCGGTCTCGTCACGGGGCAGACCGCGATTTACCACGGCGACGTGCGTCTCGTCCTCGTTGATGAACCGGCCGAGGACAACGTGTTGGGCTTCCTGCAGCGCGTGATGCCAGAGCGTGCGACCCTCGAGGTCCAGGCAGTGGACCCCGCCGTTGCCGAAGAGCAGGCGCCACTCGCCGTCGGGCAGCCGAGCCAGCGTCGCCGCGTCCTGGTGCTCGCCGTCGGCCTGATCCAGACGGAAGCGTTCGTCGCCGTTGTGATCGATCAGGGCGTAGCCGAGGAAGACCTCGTCTTTGCCGTCGCCGTCGAGATCGGCGATTGCCGGATAATGACCTGGGTTGACGCCGCGATATTCCCACAGTGTCTCGCCCTCGTGCGAGACCCCCCAGACGACCGAATAGCGATCCTTTAGCACCAGGTCCTCGCGCCGGCTCCGGCCCGTAAGATCGGCAAAGGCAAAACAGTCGTCGGCCCCCGCCGGGATTGAAAAGCGCTCCTTCTCCTTGCCCGTGTTGCCGTCCAGAACGATCATCGTCGAGGCGCCGTTGAAGGAGAAGCCAATTTCGCGATGCCCCGGGCTCCCGGACTCCTCGAGGTACTCGGCTTGCTCGACAAAGAGGACCTCATTGCGTCCGTCATGGTCCCAGTCATATATCTGTACCGGCAGATCGCTGTAGATGCGGCCGTTGTCGGCGTCCGGCTTGCCGTGTTGCCAGAGGACGTCGCCGTGGAGGTCCGTTGCCGTCAGACAGGTAATCTCACGCGTGTAGTAGCTGCTCTGGACAAAGAGCAGGTTCGGGCAACCGTCCATATCCAGGTCGCCGATCCGCAAGGTCTCGGCGCCGAACTCACCGACATCCATGGCTGTTACGAGATGCTTCATCGCTTTCCGTCTCCTTGTGCTTGCTCAAGCAGGCACTCCGATCCGGCTGGAGAACCGTGCTGGTGAATCGTCACCGTGCCGCCGTGTTTGCCGAGGGGGCCTCGGCCCAAGCAAGCGGCCGGCGCCTCAGCGCAGAAAACGGCCGCCATTGATGTCGAGCAACGCGCCGTTGATGAACCGCGCGGCGTCGCTGACCAGGAACAAGATCGTTGCCGCCACCTCCTCGGCCGTACCGTTGCGGCCAAGCGGTGTTTCCTGACGGTATTGCGCCATCCGCTCAGGTGCGGTGAACTGTTCGTGGTGAGCCGTCTCGATAACTCCGGGCATGATGGCGTTGGTCCGCACCTCCGGCGCCAGTTCCCGCGCCAGCGTCCGGGTAAAGACTTCGAGCCCGCCCTTGGCCGCGGCATAGGCGCCCGCGCCATTGGCGCCGCCGGTCTGGACCGCGAGCGAAAGATTGTTCACGATTGCGCCCCGGCCGCTTCGGCGCAGGTGCGGGATCGCCCGCTTGGTGACCATAAAGGCGCTCGTGAGGTTGGTATCAATCACCTGGCGCCATAATTTCACGCTGCATTCCTCGATTTTGGCCCGCTGGATGGGACTGCCGGCGTTATTGACCAGAATGTCGAGCCGTCCTGTGCGCTCGACGAGAGTGTCAACCATCACGTTGCAGGCCGCCTCATCCACCAGGTCGGCCGGCAAGAGCATGCCGTCACCGCCGCCGGCCTGAATCGTGGCAAGAGTTTCTTCAGCGCCTTTCACACTCGAACGATAGTGCACCCCGGCAAAGGCGCCGTGCCGGGCCAGCAGGATAGCGGTCGCCCGGCCGATTCCCGTGCCGGCCCCGGTCACCAGCGCCACCCGTCCCGAAAGATCAAGCAAAGCATTTGCTGACATTTAGGTTAATCCCTTCGTCTTTTGCTGGAACGTTTCTTGTCGTCCTGCCGGAAGCGAAACTGAAAGAGCCTCACTTCCTGAGCGGGCACCTTGAAACTGCTGGACTCGAGACGGCCGCCAGGGGCAACCGCCGCGAAACACGCAGCCTTCCATTTGCCCGCACTGCCGAGGACACGCACCGCAACCTGCCGTTCATTCGCCAGCGCAGGAATGACTAGCGAGAACCCCTTGGCGTCATCCAGCGAGAAATTGGCCAGCCCGATGACAAGCCAATCGTTCCGGCTGGATTCGCGGTAGACCACCGCCAGGTCGGGCGCGTCTTCTATTGCGACCGGCAGAGGCGTGCCGGTCAGCCACTCCAGGAGAGATTCAAGCTGCCATTTCCGGTGACGGTTCAAGATCGCGGCGTCGGAACCCGGCTCACTGAGGCTGAAGGGCAACACGGCCAGCCGGCCGCCGCGCCACTGCCGGGTCCAGACCCCGGGGGCCAGGCGCCGGCCGTCAGCGTCCTCGAACCAAGTGAGGATAGTGAATTCCGCGGGAGAATCCGGCAGCTCGAAGCCTGCCAAACTCGGCCGGACCACTGCGGCCATCTCCATCCCCATGGTGTGCCCGGCGACGCGGCCGTTCCGGGCGTGGTCAACAAAGCGTTCGCAAACCGGAAGACCCCCCATTGGCCGCGAACGCGCCCCGCCCAAGAGGTCGTCGCGGGCCATCGGGCAAAGTATCTCGAACGCGGTTCGGTCCAGAAGCATCCCCTCACGGGCAAAGGTTTCAAGGTCGCGCTGACGGATCAACGGGGAATTTCCCGTGAGGATGCGTCCGCAGCCACCGTCCGGCCACAGGGGAATACCCAGTCGCATGACCAGGCGTTCAGGATGATGATCGATGTTGAGAATCCCCGGCTTCGAGCGCAGGCCGATGGTGTTTTCGCCGAGCTCGAGGCTCACGCCGCGGGGATCGAGCGCGGGGTCGGTCACGGTTTGGGCAATGGCGGCAACGAGCCGTTTGGCTCTGCCGATGGCCCGGACAGTCTCGGGACGGGTGTTGACATTGATCGTGGAACTTGAGAAGCCGTGCACCGCGCCCCAGGCCAGCTTCATCTGAACCACCTTGCGGCTGTGATTATAGTCGGTGCCGGGGAAGGTTTCCAGTTCCGGCCAGGCGACAAAGCTCCGTCCATAAGCTCGATGGCACGACCAGAGCGCCGTGTAGGCATTCCAACCGGTGCGGTCCTCGTCGCTGTAAGCAAGATATTCCGGCCGAATAAGGGGTTGTTGCGCGGGATTGAGTATGGTGTGAAGTTTGCCGAGATAGTCGGAGCCATAGATCTGCACACTGGTAGTAATGCACATGAAGCCGATGGGCATTTCAGGGCTGATTCGGCGCACCCCGCGGGCAATGGCCCTGGCCGCCTCGAACAGCGCTTGTTCCTGGAGCCCCGCCCACGATCGTGCCAACTCGTTGGGCTCGGGCCCCGGTGAAGTCAACGCCTCGACCAGCTCTTCACGGCGCCACTTGCGCCCGGTCAGCTTGCTGAATGCCGCCAGATGCAGGGCACAGAAGCACTGGCCGGCCTTGTCCTTGTAGCGAAAATCGTCATCTGTCCAGACCTCGTCCGCACCCAGAGACGCCCACGTGCCAAAGAGAAAATCCAGGTAATCCTGGAACTCCCGGTCCAGCGGACAAAACGTTTCAGGGAAAACCTGACCGTCAAAATCCACCAGATGCTGGAATGGCAGGGGATGCTTGCGGGACGGCGACAGGTTCATGCCGATGGTGGCCAGGTTGTTAATTCCCACCCCGAAGCCAGCCTTGCGGAAGGCCGTCACCGCCACCCGCAGCACCTCCGCCCGGCGGCGGATTTCGTCCCGGTCCAGGTGCGCAGGCTCGATGTGACCACGGGAATTAAACAACATCACCCGGTCACACTGCATCTTTCTGCTAAGGGCAATGGCCCGCTTCAGAGATGCGGGTGTGGCCAATTCCTGATAGCCGATGCGGCGCACGAATTGAGTGACCATGCGAACCTTCGATCTACCGAATCAATCATTTTGGCGGCAAGCGCCTCCGGCCCGATCTGTCGGGACCCGCGCTTTTTCCTTGGAATTGTAGCACCTCTCCCGAAAGTGGCAATGATTATTGCCGGGAATGCTGGTTTTTTCAGGATACAGGATGCAGAACGCAGTGTGGGGAAGTTAGCCCATAGCAAGCGCAGCGCAGCTATGGGGATAGAATCAGGCAATGAAATAAAAACCCCGCCGCGCACCTGAATTAAGCCGCGCTTAATTCAGGTGCGCGGCGGAAAATAAATGGCAATCCCGATTCCCACAGCTTCGCATACGCTCCACTGTGGGCTAACATCCGGTCGCCCAATGGGCTCTTAACCGTTGTCTTCTTCAGCCATTCCGTTATTATAGGGAAAATCTGCACGTATTGCAAGATAGCGAATATCCGTTGCCGCCGCTGAGTCAAGTGTGTTTCAATAGGAAGCTTGATATTGGACGGCGGTGGTGTAGGGTACGGTGTGGAAGGGCACAGGAAGCAACACCTGTTGGAAAAGGGCATTGCGTATGAAGTCCACGAGCCGAAAAGTTGTTCTGGTCATATCCGCCTTGTTCGCGACCGGAGGAGTCGTATCGGGCATAATCTACGGGTATGACGCACTCCCTGACAGGTATGGCGGGGGAGACACACACGCGTTATTTGCTTTTCTCTGCGCAGCAGTCTTAGTCCTGGGAGGAATAGTACTGTTCCTCGGTATCGTCTTTATGATGTCGTTCTTTCGCAGCCGAGTGTTCTACGTTGGAAGTGCTTTGGTAATCATCTCAAGTGTTTGGCTGATCTTCTTTGGCGTGCAAACATTGCGGAACAGGCATTTCGGTCTAAAAGTTGAAGACTGCACACAAAAAAACACCGACGAGCTCTTGCTTCTGGTTTCGCAAGACAAAGCTATAGGTGCCGTTAAGGAACTTGGCAGACGAAAAGAGAAGAGAGCGGTGCCCTTGCTGTGCGAGATATTGGATGATCCAAAACAAAATGTGGATTTACGAATTTTTTCTGCCTTGGCGTTAGGTGACATTAGCGACACTCGGGCAATAGAATCCTTGCGTCGAGCCCTGTTGGACAAACATATCCACGTAAAGGCCGCAGCCGACAGCGCTCTTTTTCTGATTTCCGAGGCCGAGAAAACTCCGCCCGACAAGTGAGACTGTCTACGTGATTTCAACTCTGTGTCCTCGTTTCCTCGGTGACATCCGGCTTCCCGCCACTCGCCCAGTCCCCCGCCACGTGTCCAGAACCGGCCGCTACAGTACCAGCAAGCCAGCAATCAGCGGCAATTGCCAGGCCCGCTTTCGTTCCAGGCCCAGCGTCAGTACTTTCAGCAGCCGGTTCATTCTTTCTTGCCCTGCTTTGCTTTTGCGTCTAGTTTTGCGCCGTGATCAGTCAGAAGCCGGTTCAACGTGAGAACCGGGCGATGTGCTTGCCTCGCGCGGGGCTGGCCGTTGAGAATCCAGTTATTCGGCTTGACCAAGCCCGCCGCCGGGAAGAACGCGGCGCAGCTTCAAAGGCTGGGTTGCTTTCTTGGCCAGGCGCGGCCCGGCAAAGACGAATGAGGGCCGCAGGATTCCTCCCAGGCCGATCTCGTTCGCTTTCGAGTTTCGCACTACCTGTATGGCCAACAGATTGTCCCCCCGGTAGTTGATGCCGTCGGTGAGGTCGAAAAGCACTGGCACGCTGAACCGGCGCCCGGAGGTGCCGACAGGCTTGCCGTTGATCCAGACACGTGCCTCGTCTTCGACCCCGCCGATGAACAGTCCTATTGCCTGGCCGCGAACGTCCGCAGGCAGCTTGAAATGGACGCGATACCACACGGCGCCGGAGCGGATGCCGGCCAAGCCCTGTGCGTCCCAGGTGACGGCATAGGTGTGGGTCTTGATAAAACGTGAATCGTTGATGTCCGGCATGTGATAGTTCATGCGATGTCCGACCTCGTGTGGATCGAACATGGTGGGCAGCATTTCCGGTATTCGGCAGGCTATTTGGTAGGGCTTGGACGAATACTTCAGACCACCGTCAACGAATGTCGCGATGAAACGTTTCAGATAGGCGGGCGTTTCGTTGGCAACCAGGTCGGTATTCATGTCGTAGGTCTTTTGCCAGTGCGCGAGCATCGCGTCATAGGCGGTCTTCGCGGCGGCAAAATCGAAACGTGTAGTTGCGGTGTAGTAGTTTATATAGAGCTTGAGAGCTTCGAGGCCCAAGGCAAAATGCTCGATTCGTCGCTGGTTCGCTGGCGTCCGTGCAGCTTTACGCGCGGCGGCCAAGAGCTTGCCGCTTGCCGTAATCCACTCTGGCGAGTAGATAAGTTGGAACGCATGATACGATCCTGCTTCCTGGCCGGCGCCGTGCTGGGCCTTGATGATTCGTCCGAAGTAGTCGAGCATGGGTTTCGCGCCGCGCCCGAACGCCTTGCGACAGTAGTCGGCGAGCAGATCACGCCAGTCCTGTGAGCTATCCCAGGCCAATTTCATGAAGACATAGTCCGAGGGGCCGTTGACGGACCAGGCCTTGGTGGCTTCCACATTCAGCCCAACGATCCCTTGCTTCTGGTAGAACGGCAGTTCTTCACCCCAGATCCGAACCTTCGAGTACGGGAGCATGTTGTCGGCGAGGTTCCAGTTGTAGCCACGGTAGAACAGTACGTTGCCTTGCTCACGACTCAAGCGCCCCCATTGCTCGACCACGTTCCGGTAGTAGGCCTGCGTCTTCGAGTTCGCGTCCAGCACACTGTGGAACCGGGAGAAATTGATCGGTGCGAAGATCTGGACGATTTTCGGATCGGGCTTGTAGCGCATCGGGAAGTCGGCGTGGGTGGAATACGAGTAGAAGCCGACGTATGCGTTCGGGTAGTCTTGATGCACTTTCGCGAGTATTTGGTTGCCGAGCAATATCAGCTCATCCGTGCGATCGCGTTCGCCAATGATCGGGTCCATGCGGCCCGAACTTGCCAGCAACGATTCGGCCGAAAGCGAGTAGCCCAGCCCGTCAGCCGGGCCAATGCCGAAGCCCCCAACCGTATCCCGCGTCCACTGGCCGGCCGCGATGTTCCGCTTATAGGCCGCCTTGATATCTGCCGCGAACAGCTCGACGACTCGTGGGTGCGTGGACTCCAACTGTGGCCCTCGCCGCTGCAGAGTACCGTCGGGCGCCCGGCGCAAGGCGAACATTGTCGGATCCTTCTTGAACTCAGCTTGGTGTTTTCTGATTAGCCCCTGCCAGACGTGACCACTGGTGCTCAGGAGTGGGTGCACCCAACTGCCCCCGCGCTGCCGGCGGAGCCACTCGGCCATGCGCGCGCTCTCTTCCGGGAGGCGAGGCTGGTTGTAGCCGCGGTACCACAATCTGCGGGTCAGGAAACTGGGCACGGACGAACGGTCAGTGCCAGGCGCCACAACCGTTTTCCGTTGCGGGATCACCTCACCGATGGCGCCGGGCATCACCCAGTCGCAGCCAAGCATCCCGAGCAGGTCGTAGACGCCGTTGAGCACGGCCCGGTCCGTCTCACCGCCAATGAGCACCAGACCGGCGCGGGTGAGAATCCGATAACCCTCGCCTGACTTGCAGGTCTTGGCCGGTTTCGCGGAACGCAAAAAAAACTTAACGGCCAGGCGGCCAAGGACAATCGCGGGAGCCCGCACCGCCTTCGGATCGTCGGTCTGCACGACTTCGAGTTTTGTTCCTGTCATCTTCTCGAGGTGGTAGTTCAAGTCCGAGACCGCATAGGACCTGGCTGCCTGGTCGGGGTCAAGCCGCGGCGTTCTCCGGCGCTGGCGCGGCAGGACCTTTCGGCCCAGGTCCTCCTGGATTGGGCCGCAGACATAGATTCTTGCCCGGGGCCGGCCCTTCTTCACCAACACTACAGGCCGCGGTTTGCCCGAAACTGCGGCCGTCAACGTCAAGAACACTACCGCGACCAACGAAAGGCAAAAAACCGGAGGGCCGCACTCTGTGCGACCGCGGCTCCAACAATCATTCCTCAACGCCATGATATTTTCTCCTGTGTGCAATCCTGTTTTTGTTCAATCCCGACTTGTCGGGACTTGGCTCGGGCTAATCTAGCCTTGTATCCTGACCTGACAAGGAAACATACGATAAAGTGGACAATAAAATCTGTCCCGTGTTACTGTCCGGGTCATTCCCGGTTGGATGATCGGGAATGACGGGTTGACAGTGCGGACCTGTCGGGATAGCTTGGGCCGTACGGTGACGGAACCCTTCAACAACTGAACCCAAGCAGGTGACGATATGACTGACTACACGTTAACGCCGCGAAATTTGCCTCTGGACGATTCCTGGGACGTGATCGTGGCCGGCGGCGGGCCGGCCGGTTGTGCCGCCGCCACGGCGGCAGCCCGGGATGGCGCCAGAACCCTGTTGATCGAAGCAACCGGCTGTCTCGGCGGCATGGGCACCGCGGGTCTGGTGACTTGCTGGTGTCCGTTCTCGGATGGCGAAAAGATGATCTACCGCGGTCTGGCCGAGCGGATCTTCAACGAATCAAAACGGTTCGTACCGCACGTCCCGGCTGAAAAACTCGACTGGGTTGCTCTTGATCCGGAACGGCTGAAGGTGATTTACGACGAGTTGGTCACCGGGGCTGGGGCAACGGTGTTGTTCAACACTCAACTCGCCGCGGTTGACGCGGCGGCAGGGACGGTCGAGGCGCTGATTCTGTGCAACAAGGCCGGGCTTACTGCCTGCCGCGCGAAGGTCTACATAGACTGTACCGGCGACGCCGACCTGGCGGCCTGGGCGGGCGCCGAGTTTCAGCAGGGGGACCCCCAGACCGGCGAGTTGCAGCCGGCCAGCCACTGTTTCATGCTGTCGAACGTAGACACCCACGCTTATCAATATGGACCGCCCCTGCATCCGGACCTCATCAAAGAGATTGTGAATTCCGGCAAGTACCCGGTCATCAAGGACACCCATAGCTGCAACACGTTGATCGGCCCGGGCACCGTGGCGTTCAACTCCGGCCATTTGTGGGACGTTGACAACACGGACCCGGTAAGCGTTTCCAAAGCCATGATGGCCGGACGCAAGCTCGCGCGGGCGCTGCGCGACAGCCTGGCGGAGTTCAATCCACCGGCCTTCGGCAACGCCTTCCTGGCGGCGACGGCGCCGCTCATGGGGGTCCGGGAATCGCGCCGGATCATTGGCGACTACGTGTTGACGCTCAATGACTACCTGGCTCGGCGTAGTTTCGCGGACGAGATTGCCCGCAACGCCTATCCCATCGATATCCACACAACCCGAGCGGAGGCTGAGTCCGGCGAGACGTCCAATGTCATGGCCCGCTACGAGAACTACCAGCCGGGCGAATCGCACGGCCTTCCTTATCGCTGTCTCACCCCCAAGGGACTTGGCAACGTCTTGGTGGCCGGGCGGTCAATCTCGACTGATCGCATCGTCCAGGGAAGTACGCGGGTGATGCCGGTTTGCCTGTGCATGGGTGAAGCCGCGGGCGCGGCGGCGGCGATGGCCTGCGAGTCGGGAAGCGACCGGGGGCCAGATGTCCACGCCGTTAATCCCGAAAGACTGCGCACCCGGCTCCGTGAAGCAGGCGCGTGGCTGCCGTAGTAAGCGTGCGCCGGTCGTAAAGCAACAGTTTGTCGCCGGTGTGAACGTTGATTCGGCCTGGAAGTGTACGACAAAGTGTAAGGGAGGTCTCTCATGGCCGCAGTGAAAGTCAAGACCGCAGTCATTGATCCTGTCGTTGTTGCCGTATCGGAAGTGAACGAAGAACGCTGGGGGTTTCATCAGTTCCCGGCCTTCGCTCGGCTACCGGACGGCACGATTCTGCTGATGTACGCCGATGCCGCGGACATGAGCGAGACCCACGGCGAACCGGCGCCGGCATTCACCTCACACGACGGCGGCGGCACTTGGGCGCCCCATGCCGGCGAGCCCCAACCCATCCGCCCGCACTTCTCAATCTCGCCGGTATTCGATGGCGAGTATCTGATTATGGCGTCCCACCACTACCTGGATATTGCCGAAACGGATATGGTCATGCCAGAGCCGGTGGCGGAGGCTGACGTCTACGGCATCGTCCGCACCTACCGCACGGCTGAAATGCCCGCCGAGGTGCAGGACTACTTTCGGCGCATCCCCGCGAAGCGTTGGACACCGGCAACCAACAGATGGACTGATGAAACAGTCGAGTACGAACTCCGTAATCACCTGACCTGGAAGCGCGAGCACAGCACCGTGCTGCCGCGCACCTTCTTCGAACGCTCGTTGTTGCGGACGGACGATGAGTTGCTCTATGCCGACTATCGCGTGCGTTACGCCCTCACAGATGGCGCCGTGGCGCCGAAAGGCGGCTCTCATCTAATGGTCTCCACGGACAACGGCCATTCCTTCCAGAGACGGGCCGTCATCGCCGTGGACCCTGCCGGCAATAACCTGATGGGAGAACCACAGCTTTCGCCCACGGCCGACGGCGAGTTGGTCTGCGTACTGCGCCAGACCGATCATCTGCAGAAGCCCATGCTCCTTACCTGGTCAAAGGACCGCGGCCACACCTGGACACCGCCTCAAGAGATGTGCGAATTCGGCGTGTGGCCATGCTTGCAGTTGATGGCGAACGGCATCCTGGTCCTCAGCTATGGGCGCCCGGGCGTTCACCTGCGTTTTGCTACTGACGGCAGGGGCCGCGAATGGTCTGAGCCGCTCACACTCATTCAGGGGGACCACGCCGACAGAACGAAACACTCGTGCGGCTACACCAGCCTGCTGCCCCTGGCGGCAGACACCTTCCTGATCGCCTATTCCGACTTTCTGCACGTGGACAGTGACGGCAACCGGCGGAAGGCTGTTCTGGCACGGCAGATAACCGTGACCGTCTAGTGCCAGGCGGCGGGTCCGGGCCGAGCGCCCCTGGATGCGGTGATGCAGCTTGGGCTGTAGGAAAAAGTGGTGAAAAGAATTGGTATTTCCGATTATGAGTGTATTATAGTTGGCAATACAACAGGAGGACCGAACAATGCGTTCCAGATCATTCCAATACTCCCCCCCACACATACTCCCCCACGCACATACTCCCACACTCATACACCCACGTACAGTTCGATCAAGGTTCACCTTGATCGAGCTTCTTGTAGTAATCGCGATCATCGCGATTCTCGCGGCGATGCTGCTGCCGGTACTGACCCGCGCCCGGGAAATTGGGCGGCGGGCCGTGTGCATAAGCAATCTTCGGCAGATATACCTGGGTATACTGAGCTACGACGGCGATCATGACAGCGAAGTGCCCCACCACTGGAGCGACCCATTTGACGGCAGCCTGGCTACTGAGGAAGCCGAATACGCGGAGGATGTCACGCCCCCCACCGCCTGGCGAACTTACCACGAGGAAAACTACATCGATCCAGAGCTGTTTCAATGTCCCAGCCAGAGTTGGGCGCCGCAATTGGAAACCAACATGTTCGGGCTTCATTACGGTTTCCGCTACAACAGCAGCCGGGCCATCCTTTACGGCAGTAGCGGTGAATTCGCGGCTGAGAGGGACATGAACAACCACGGCACGGCACGGGCTCCACGGGGAGTAATCACGCGGCCTGATCGGACTTGGCGGGCCTTGCTTAGCGACGCGGCCAACTGCCGGCGGGACGAAGCCTACCTGATCGTCCGGAAGAACGATGGTTATTATCGGCGAGAATGGGCGCACAAGGACGGCGGGCACGTTGCGACGCACGCCGGCAGCGTTTTCTGGGTGCGCAACATGCCCGCCAGTGGGCCTTATGTCCCAGGCTTCCCGCGGCACTGGTACGCCGCGGGCAACTATGGTTGGATCAAGGGCATTGACGTCTACCTTGAAGAGAACCGCTGACCACGACTTCCCGGCCGCCGCAAATCATTCCCAACGGACTGCTGTATGAAAATCATCCTGCCCCTTTCTGACGTCAACAGTCCCAGGCATCCGTTCACCCTACGCGTCGAGGCGGGCATAGCTGGCGCCGTGAGCCCGGTAACCGTATCAATCAAAGTTCAGGGCGCGGCGCCTGGGGTGGCTGACCTTTCGCAGACGGTTACGAAGGACAATCCGGGGGAGGTATTCGACGTTAGCATCAACGGTATCCGGCTGACGGCGGGAGAGTACACCGGCGAGTTGTCCGTTCGTATCGGGAGTGACACGCAGACCCAAGCCTTGGCGTTCTACCGTGCCCCGCTGCCGCGGCCAAAGGAGTTTCCCTTCGGCATCTATGCGGTGCCGTATCCGGAGACGAGTTCCGGGCAGGATGAGGTACTGCGACAGTTGCGCGGCATGGGGATCAATCTCTTGTGCATGCATATGTCCGGCATTGAACGGGACCGCGCATTTTTGGATCGCGCCGCACGCTTCGGCATGGCCTTTTGCCCGTCAGACAATCTGCGCTGGAACGATTTTCCTGAAGAACTGGGAGCGGAGTTGCCCGGTGCACCGGTTGCCGCCCACTGGGCGCGGCCGTGTCTGAACCGTCCGGAGACCCGCGACCATGCCGCGCGTGAGTTAGCCAAGCATACGGGTGACTACGCTGCCCATGCGGCCTTCAGCGGATTGATGTACTACGGTGACGACCTGTTTCTGCCGGGTGAGTTCAGTGGCGGCCAGACCCGGTTGTCGTGTTATTGCGAACACTGCCGCGGAGATTTCCGGGAACGATTTGGTGAGAACCCGCCGGCAACAACCGAGACCGAGTTGAGTGTGGTGGCGGACGATCATCCCTGGCTGCAATGGATGCGGTACCGGTGTGAATCAAACTACGGCGCCTTTGCTGATGCGGTCGAGGAGGCTAAGAATTCGGTCGATCCGGAGATCGAGCTGGGCTTGTGTCACGGCTGGCCGGATAACCCCTTCAGCAACGTGGCGACCGGACTTTACGGTCCTCTGACCCAGCCGATGCGGGTGGTTTCCAGCTACTGCTATCCATTCCTGCGTTCACCATCTCAGGATTTTATCGCGCATTTCGAAATCGGCCGGATGGGGAACCGTGACAAAGATATCTGGATGCTCGGTGTCGTTGCCGCGGACAGCACTCTGGTCCCGCCCTGGCATGTGTATCAGAACTACTGGAACATGCTCGCGGCCGGGTACCGGTTCATGGCCTTCTTCTCGTGGCACGACTATGTGAGCGTGATGAAAAGTGACGACCCGCAACAGCACCAGCGGGCCCGCGACTCGTTTGCGGCGCTGGCCCGGTGCGGTGCGCACAAGGACTGGATTGTGCCGATGGCCCGGCACTGGGAACCACCCGCAAGCAAAGTGGCCGCACTTTATTCGTTCACGACCGAGGCGTTTGACGTGGCGCCCGTCAATCAGGGCAACCGGCATTCAAAGGAAGTCTGCCGCTTCCTGCGCCTGGGATTCGCAGCCCGGGTGCAGATGGACGTGATCTGTGAAGAAGAAGTGTGCAGCGACTTTCTGAAACACTACGAGGTCATTTGCCTCCACGATGTCCGGGTGCTGCCCGAACAGGTTGTGAAGGCGCTGCATGCCTTTATCAAGGCTGGCGGCACAGTCCTGCAGGACGCCGACTTCCTGTACACGGACGGTTGGCACCCGGAGGTCCGCATCTTCCTCGAGGGATCCCTGGAACTGGCGCCGGAGGCGATGGTCAACTACCTGGCGGACCGCTTCCCCGGGCCGGTCCGGATTCCGGACGCGGACGTAACCTGGCGGCGATTCATCGCCGGTGACGTGTTCTACGACATCTTCGTCAACAACTATGCCGACCGCTATCACGGCATGCCCTACACCTATGGCGATCCCGACCGCAACTACCGGCACGCCGCCCTGGTGAAGGATGCCGCAGTGTCCACGACCGTGACGTTCTGCGGTGAGCGGCGCTGGCTCTTCGACGCCGAGACGGGCCACGCCCTGGGTACAACGGCGGGGCCGCTGCGGCTTGACTTGGAGCCATCCTGGGGGCAGGTTATCATTCAGTTGCCAACTCCCGCCGCCAAGCTTTACGTGGAAGTTGCAGGGGCCGCCAGGCAGGGAGAAACCGTGCAGGCAGAACTGGGAATCCGCGATGAACAAGGCGTGACCTTGGATGGCGCCTTTGCCGTGCACGCGGACATGCAGACCCCCTCCGGCCGGCAGAGCGGGTACTCGGGCTACATCTCGCTGGACCACGGTGGCGGCGCCTTTGCATTGCCGCTGGGCCATAACGACGAGATTGGCGAGTGGCGGATCGTCTTCTCCGGCGGGCTGCCCCGGCAGAAGGTCGAGCGCCGCTTCACCGTTAAGGCCGGCGCCGGAAAGGTGGACCTGCTTGCCATCGCTTGCGTCGGAGCGCCTTCGGCGCTGCTGTCGAACACGGAATCGCGGCATGGTAGCCGCTCCCACACTGAATACTGAATACTGAATACTGAATACTGAACACGGAATCGCGGCATGGTTTTTTCCGTTTCGCTCCCACACTGAATACTGAATACTGAATACTGAATACCAAACACGGAATCGCGGCATGGTTTTTTCCGTTTCGCTCCCACACTGAATACTGAATACTGAATACTGAATACCGAATACCGAACACGGAATCGCGGCATGGTCTTTTCCGTTTCGCTCCCACACTGAATACTGAATACTGAATACCGAACACGGAATCTGAGGACGCATGATGAGATGTCCGTTCCTGGCCCTGGCCCTGGTGGCGGCAGCCCTTCCGGCATTGTCTGCTGAGGACCAGACGCGCGGGCCCAAAGCCATGGCCGGCCGGCTGGTCGGTGATCCGGCTGACCAGAAGCTTCCCTGTTGCGAAGTCAACATGAACAGCTCTGCAACCGCCACGTTCAAGCGCCTGGCCGCCGGCGCTTATGAGGTCGAGGTGCAGGGCCGTTTTTTGTGCCCGTACATTGCCACGTTCTCGCTCGATCTGTCCGTAACGCGTGCGGGGGCAGCCCTGTACCAGCGCGGCCACCTGCCCAACAGCCTGCCGGCGGACCAGCGGCCACACAGCATTATCGTGCCATGTGTGATGACGGCGCCGGGGACGCTGACGGTCAAAGCCGGTCTGGCGGCAAAGCTCTCCCTCGACCAGCGCAAGGCCTTCGAACGCCTGCAACTGCGGAAGATCAAACGCCCCGGGCTTGAGAACCCGGACGGGTTGACCGACGAAGACGTGGAAGAGCTAGGCGACCTCGATGACATCTACGGGCCGCCGTCCGGCCAGCCCGCCTTTCTGCTGCACAAGGTGATCCTGCGACCGCAGTCGTCGGTGTTCGTGGCGCGGATCCGGCCCCGGAAGATCCATTACTACCCGGATGAGGAGGTGGTGGCGGACATCATGATCGGGAACGGTTCGAAGCGGCCGCAATCGGTTCGGCTGACGGCTGATGTTCTGACGGGGCTGGACACGGTCCGCACCGTCCGGCAGGAAACGGTGACGATCCGCGGCGGCAAAACCGTCACCCGGGAGCTGCGTTTCCGACCGGATACGACCTATGGCCATGAGCTGCGCATTCGGCTGGCCGCGGCTGACAAGCCGGATGCGATCCTGCACGAGAACAGCGAGTATTTCGGCGTCAGCGAGAGTGTGTTCGAGATCTCCCTGGGGTCGTTTGCGGGATTCATCAACCGGCCGCTGTACTCGGTCCGCGCGGAGTTGTCGTTGTCGCCGAAGGCCCTCGAGGCCCGCGCCCGGGCCAACGCCCTGGCGGTGAGGGCCGCTTACGCCAATCAGCTCGAGGTGTTCAGTTGGGCGCCCGACGACTTCTTCAACCTGTCCCCCGAGGAGCCGGGATGGTGGTCTGGAACGATGGGCTACCCCGTATCCCGGCGCAGCCTGATAGCCCACATCAAGGCACTGCAGGTGGAGGGGATCAAGGTGTTGAGCTATGCCCAGCCCTACGCCGTTGGCACCGAAACCGTGCGTGAACTGCGACGGCAACCGGAGTTCTTCGCCTACGAGGGCAATGGCGCTCCGGCGGTGGGCTATGACTACGACACGCTGAAGGCGAAGAGCCGCCTGGGCCCGTTCGGCAAGCGCACCGTCGAGGTCGGCGGCAGGTTGAATTTCGTGAACCTTGCCACCGTGGATCGCGGCGTGGACGCGGTCATCGCAGCCCACAAGATGTTCGGGTTTGACGGTGTGCGCTACGACAACCGCTACTACCGCGCTTTCAACGTGCTCACCAGTGCAGGCAAGTGGACCGGCGCTAAGAATCTCGACGAACTCAGCGCCCGTAACGTGAGGCGGCAGAAAGACCGCTTCCGAAAGGAGATCGGGCCGCGTTTCCTGGTCAGCCACAACAACGGCTATCGCTTCCGCCAGCAAGGGAACATCCTGGGTTGGGACGAGACGGTGAAAGGGGGGCTGATGTGCATGGACGAGGAATCGCAGGCGGCATCCCGCGGCCACTGGCCGTGGAAGGATTATTTCGGCCTGGCCTCGCGGGCCCGCCGGCGCTGCACGGAACTGGGCGGCTACTACCAGTACTTCCCGCCGGGCCGCGGAACCACCGCCCCGATCGACATGGTCTACTACCCGATTACCTGTGCCGCCACCGGATCGCATCCGACCGGTGAAGTGGAAAGCTCCCCGGCCGGCGCCTATGGCCGGTTTTTCACCCGCTATTCGGCGTTCATCTTCGCGCGTGATTTGAAGCCGGTGTCGCAACCGGACCGCTTGATCGCTCCACAGGCGCCCCCGGCCCGGCTGTGGTGGCAGGACTATGCACACCAACGTGATCACGGCGGCAAACGCTGGTACTGCTTCGGCCTGGTGGCGCCCCCGCTCGAGGAACGGGTCAACTCGGACCTCGAAGGAAAGCTGCCGCTACCGTTGACCGGCCTGACCGTACGACTCGTGGCGCCTGACTGGCCGCGAAAGGGGATTCGGGTGTTCTGCCTCTCAGCGGAAGGCTCCCGGATGGCGCAGCAGTTGCAGATTCGCAAGGTGGCCAAACATCGGGTCGTTGTCCTGCCGCCAATCCGCCATTTCGCCCTGCTGGTGGTGGAAACAGAGGTGAAACCATGAGTATCGCCAAACAGATTTCTCTGGTGATGGTATTGCTTCTGGCAGGCTATGCTACTGCTGCCGGCAAAAAGAACAGCGGCGGCCGGCAGGGGCCCCTGCGTGGCCATGTGTACAAAGGCTACTTCAGTGACTTCTGGTTCATCGATTTCGCGATGGCGCGAATCCACGGCATGCAGTCCTCGGCCTCGTCCTACAGCACTGTCCGGCACGGCTTCGCCGGGCATCCCGGGCAGCCGGCACAGCGGCCGCGAAGCGTTGGTGAATTGATGAGCCTCGACTTGCTGGTCCTTGCCGGCAGCGATCTCGGCGGGATCCCCGGAAACGTCAGCAAGGCGATACCGAAATGGATCGAGGGTGGCGGCAGCCTGGTGATTCTTGGCGGCCCCCGCTCCTTTGCCCAGTCGCGCCAGGTCCGTGCTCTGCTTGGAGGGCCACACTCCCGTGTGGCCGCGGTCGCACGGAGTGCGACCCTCCAGGGCTTGCCGGTGGCCCTGGAGAGCAAGTTTGATCTCATTCGTGATAGCTGTCCTATCCGGCCAGGTCCTGATGCGGCGGCCTGTCCTGATCTTGCCAAGGTGGACTGGCGGCAGCCGATGCTGACCCTGTTCCGGCATCGGGCCAGGCTGCGCGATGGCGTCAAGGTGCTGTTGGGCACGGCCCAGAAGCCCTTGGCCGTCACCGTCGGGCGTGGCAAGGGCCAGATAACCTGCTTCTTGTTTGCGCCGATGGGCGACGAGACAACGGTCCGCAAAGGAAAATCCGCTTTCTGGATGGACCCTCGTTTCCCCCAAGTGCTCGCCGCCGTGCTGCGCGGAACGCTCCGGCGAGCGGGTCCGAAAGCTCCCAACACCTGGCGGCCGAAGGGCCGTAAAGCACCAAAAGAACTCGCGGAAATGCTTGACGACATGTCCATGACCGGGCTCGACCTTGATAAGGACGACGACGAGATACTGACCGATGGGAACGCGCCGGAGAATCCGGTGCACAACGTGCCGCTGCTCAAGCCCCCGCAACTCGCGCGTGTGCAAGCCAACATCGGCCCTTGGGCCGTTCCCTACATTCTGCGGGCGATGGATGCCGCCGGAAAAGCCGACCTGGCATTCAACCTGGCCGATGCCGCGCGGCCGTATATTCGGGCGAAGCATGCCCCGCTCCTGAAGGCCCTGTGCGGGCATCCCCTGCCGTTCGTGCGTCTGGCGGCGGTGTCGCTGGTGGGCGGAATTTCAGAGAAAGAGGCCCAACCCATTCTCATCAATATCCTGCGCGGCAAGGCGCATGAGGGCATCTGGGCGGCGGCGATGGCTGTCGGCGATGGACGATTCGCCTCGTTGAAAAAGAACTTGCGCGCCAAACACAGGGTCTTGCGACAGCAAATGGCCGGGCAACGTCTGAACATTTTCGCCAAAATCAACCTCCAGCATCCCGGCAATGTGGAATGGGCCTACGCGGAGCTCGTGCTTGCACGCCTGCGTCTGGGCGAGGCAGATAGCGACCTTATTCAGGAGGCGATCGAGGTCATGTTCATGGCGCACGTGGAGGACATCAACATGCGCAGCTTTCTGTTCAACTACAACCTGAGTGTTTCCGCGGAACGCAACGCCTATAAGCAGCACATTGTGGACCTGGCGGTTTGCCGGCCCCGGCTCGACCAGTTGATCCGCCGCTACCGCACCATGCTGGCCGCGTTGCCCGCTCCGGCCCACCCACAATTCCGGGAGGCAGGCCTCCAATGCCGCGACCTCGAGAAGCTTCTGCCGCTGTTGCCGGTCGTCGAAGATCTGACCCATGCTCACCCGGCCGACCCTGACTGGCGGCAGTTCCTGCCCAAGTTCCGGGAACATGTGTTCCGGGTGGCTGTGACGTCGAAACGTTTCTGAGCGGCATTGCCGCAATTTGTGCCGGACGGTAAGAAACGGCGCTGGAGGGATTACGAAGCTAAATGACCTTTCATCTCCCCATGTCTTGGACAATAGCAAAAAATAAGAAAACCAGGTTTCCGCGCTTGTTTTTGTTCTCTTGCATTATATATTATGAATGTACTTGAAACTAAATCTGTTACTTGGGAGTGCAACGATGAAGACTACTCGGCAAAGCAAAGCGGCGGGCTTCACTTTGATCGAACTGCTGGTGGTGATCGCGATCATCGCGATCCTCGCGTCAATGCTGCTGCCGGTGTTGACCAAGGCGCGAGAGAAGGCCCGAGCAGCCCTCTGTCTGGGCAACATGAAGCAGGTGGGCCTGGCCCTGATGATGTACAACGACGACGAGGGGCGCCTGCCGCGCGCCACCGGCTGCGGCGTGCGCTATAGTTACCGGTATGAGATGTTGTTGCGGCACGAGGACTATGTCAGTGCCGATGAGGTGTTCTGGTGTCCTTCAAAGCCCAACAGTTCTCCCCTTTCAGATTTCGATTTTGCGACGTTCTGCGGGGTCGGCGCCATCACCCCAAACACGCCGCCATATTATTCAAACTATGGCTGGAATAACTTCAATGTTGGGGATCGCTGGGGCTTCCGCGGCCAAGGCTCGTACGCGGATTACACGGTCAACGGCTGGTGCGCGACGGGCCACCCTAGCGGCGTCCCAAGCGTCAACTTGGACCACGTTAGCAACGCCAACGCGATCTGGCTTTTCGAGCGCTTCGCCAGTTGGAAAGCGCTGAACGTCGAGGTGGACACCGTCATTTCCGGGCGAGTCAACGCGACGGACTACAATGCCGTCCCCTTTGACGGCACGAACTACAACGATTGCGGACAGCCCGGCGTGCACCACTCCTTCGGCTTCAATGCTTTGCACGCGGACGGGCACGCCGAGTTGTGGAAGTACGGCACGACAACCCCCGACGACTGGACCGCCTACACCAAGTAACTCAGGCAGCGGACGCCGGCAGCCAGCTTCTACTCCAACCATGAACAGGAAAGGAAGCCAATGATGCCAGATTCCCAGAAGCGGTTCACGCTGATTGAACTTCTGGTGGTGATCGCGATCATCGCGATCCTGGCGGCGATGCTGCTCCCGGTGCTGAGCCGGGCTCGGGAAAAGGCCAAGCGCATCGGGTGCATGAACAACCTCAAACAGATGGGCTTGGCCGTTCAGCTCTACGCCGGCGACTACGATGACACCGCTGTACCTCACTGGGATCCGGGACGGTACAATATCGTCTGCCTGAATCCATCGAAAGGCATCGGTTGGGACATCTGGCGCCAGGATGTATGGAGTGCTGATTACATGGTCTCATCGCTGTTGGAGTATGGACTAAGCGGCGAGATCGCGGCATGCCCGAGCGTCAGCAGTTTCCCACACTCGGTTGTCCAGGATTTCAGCATCACGGATCCAGCGCTGGCTGACGATCTATTAATCACCATCAACGCGTTGCCGTATTGGGTCATGCAGTACGAGTACATGCCGGGCTCGGTGGTTCTGGTCGAGAAGAACTGTGACTGCTGCGGCCGGCTGCATAGCTACGACACCGAGTTTACCCAGGTCCGCTGCCAGTTTAACCGGGCGGAGGGGGACGAGGTGCTGATGGCGGACCATAGCTACTTCAATACGAGTTGGGGATTCAATGCCCCCCATGTCAAGGGCGGCGGCGGCGGCTGGTTTGGCAGCGCGACTTGGGCGGAATTCGTCTCACAGGTAGCGGGTGGCAACCGGCTGACCGTGGATGGGGCGGTGGTATGGGCCAAGCCGGCCACCATGGGCAAAGATTACGCGGAAGGGATCGAGGTAGAAGGTCTCAGTAACTCCCACTACGGCGTCGACTGGGGCGGCGGAGTTTACGAGAGCTGCTACTGGTAGCGCTACTGGCCTGGGATGTACACCGCCCGCTTTTGGCTTTTGGTAAGGCGCAACGGCATGGGGAGCACGAGGAGGGACCGGTGACCGGGGCAGTACGGCACGACAAACGCTGAGGATTGGACCGCCTACACCCAATAACGAAACCAGCGGCATTGCCGCTTTTTGTGCCGGAAAAGCTAAGTCGGAAGAATCATATGCGGACAACAGCCCTTCACCCGCGCATGACTACCATCCTGCTGCTCGGCACGCTTCTGATGGGCGCCACGGCGTTTTTTCCGCTTTTCGCAAAACCAAAGAAGCGGACGGCCCGGATACCCAAGCTGGCATGGACCGGGCGTTCGGACTGGGTAGACGTCAAAAAACTTGGCGCCAAAGGCGATGGCAAGACCGACGATACGGCGGTTCTGCAAAAGGCCATGAGCGGCGTCCGGAGCGGCTCGACCATCTACTTCCCACCGGGAACCTACCGCATCACCAAATCCCTTCGCATCACCGGGCCGTGCATCGGTGTGAGCGTCATCGGCCACGGCCGTCAGACGACGTTGGTCTGGGACGGTAAGCCGGGTGGCGTAATGTTCGTCGACGACGGCGTGGCCTATGCCCGATACGTCGGGCTGCAGTTCGAAGGGCGTAACAAGGCGGCTGTCGGCTTTCATCACGACTCCCAGAGCCGCTTCGAAACCGAGGTGCGCCATCAACACCTGGCCTTCCGCAACTTCACCCAAGCCGCCATTCTGGTCGAACCGAAGGACAAGTATGCCCTGGCCGAAACGACGTTCGAGAATTGTCTGTTCGAAAACTGCAAACGTGGAGTCTCGTTTACCTCCTTCAACGACTATAACTTCACCTTCGACGGTTGTGAATTTCGCGATTGCGGCACGGCCATTTATTGCGTCCACGGCAACTTCTACGCGCGAAACTGCCACTTCAGCGGCAGTAAGGAGATCGACATCTATGCCCTGGCAGAGCACGGCTGGAGCGTGCGGAGGTGTACCTCGATTGGCTCCCGGGCCTTTGTGCACCACGCCAACTGGGTCTCGCCGCTGACAATTCAGGACTGCCAGGTGGCAGGTTGGACCGGCAAGGGAGCCGCGGTCATCCTGAGCGGGGCCCCGGTGATGATGTTCGACTGCGCCTTTCGCGATGGTCCGAAGAACCGCGCGCCGGTGCGGATTCAGGGGAGCCAACGCCAGGTGATTGTATCCGGGAACACGGTGAAAGGCGGTGGCGACGTGATTGCCAGAGGCTTCCAGGGCCGCGTTCATGTCATCCCGGCCGGTAAGCGCACCGGCTGCCTGAAGTCGGCCCGGCAGACCTTCCTGAAGAGCACCGCAACGGTTCCGGGCCGGGTCTTCGATGCCCAGCTTGATTGTGGCGCCAAGGCAGACGGCAAGACCGACGATACCGCGGCCATCCAGAAGGCAATCAACCTGGCCCGGGGACATGGGCGCAACGCCATCGCCTACCTGCCGACCGGCCGCTACGTGCTGACTTCGACCCTCAGGATGGGCGGCCGCGACTACACCGTGGGCGGCACCGGATTCCAGACCCAATTAGTCTGGAGGGGCGCCGAGGGTGGCACGATGATCGCGATTCACGACCCGCAGAATCTCACCCTTGAGCATATCGCGGTCGGCAACCATGACGGTGGCGCGATGAACAACGCCATCGACATCCTGCAGACCGGTTCCAAACGCAAATCCCGGATGACCTATGACGGAGTGTTCGTCTACGGCATGTACCAGAAGCAGCCCTTCCGGAAAGGGCTGCACTTCAAAGGGCTCGGTCGTAAGGCCCTGGTCGTGACGCCGCACGTCCAGGGGAACCTTCGCTTTATCAACAGCGCCCGGGCTACCTTCTTGATGAACTGCACTTACGAGGGCTCGGTCGTGGTTGAAGGCAAAGGCCGCCGCCGCGACGGTTTCCTTGGCTTCCAGACCCGGCTCAGCACGCTCACCAAGTATGGCGTATACATCAAGGACAATCACAGCATCGTCATGAGCGATTTCTACGTCGAGCAAGGAGAAGACGGTTGCTTCTTCGAGGGGTCGAAGGACGCCCCGGATGGCCAGATTACGATCCAGGGCCCCAAGGTGCACTTCAACATCGACAAGAATTCCGAGCACGGCACGGTGCTGAACATCCGCAATTACGGCGGCAAGATCTTTTTTGGCCCCTGTCAATTCTACGCCGGCTTGCCGCGAGTACCGATTAAGTGTCAGGGACAGCGGCGACTGGACTTGGTCATGTGGGGGAACTACTTTTACAAAACCCACCTGAAAGTGACGCAGATGCCAGCGCTGAACCTTCTCCTGCTCGGCAATGCCGGACTCATGATGAAAACCCCAGTCGACGATAATGTGCCGACCAAGAAACTTGCCGCGCTTGCTGCCGGCCTCGACCATCTGCGACGCCTGGGGGAATTGGACCTGAAGATTAACCATCCCCAGGTCAAGCGTCGGAAATAGGACAGAAAGAACAACGCAACCCGCGCATAGCAATACAGGAAGGCTGCCATCGTATGTGGAACATGAAATGCCGAAGCGCCGGAAAAACAGCAATGCTGTTGGGACTCATTTTGGGCATCATCAGAACCGGATCGCTGTGGGCGCAGACACGGGAAGTAGTGATTCGGGAGCAACTGAACCAGACCTATGGCCGGGAACTGCTCAGCTACCCGTTCAGGGCCAGGAAAGGGCGTTGCCTTGCCAACTCGCTGCGGCTCACCGGTCCTCGAGGTCCCGTGGCGGCACAGCTTGCCGCGATCAAATACTGGCCGGGCAGGAAACGATACGTGAAGTCGGCGCGGCTGTACTTCGTCGTGAGTGAGCTTAGCCCGTTGGCAACGGTTCCCTACAAGCTGAGCTACGGGAAAAAACGCTCCCGCATGGTCGCCAGTGACCTGCAGGTGAAGCAGGAAAAGCAGCAGGTCTCAATCACGACCGGTGGAATTGGGGTCCGTTTGCCAATCGGCGCAGGCACGTTCGACACGCCCGCCGCGGCAAGAACCGTGCCCGGCCCCATCCTCGCTATGCGCCTCGGCAACGGCAACTGGGCGGGCGGCAGCGCGCTGACCGGCTTTTCTCCACATGGCAAGGTCGCGGGCTGGAGCGCCAAACTGACCGCCAGCGGCCCGGTTTTTGCCCGAGTTGTGGTCAGCTATACTTTCGTGGACGGCAACGTCGTGACCCTGGCCGCCACCGTCGTTGCCGGTGACAACACCGTACGCTGGGAAATGAACTCGCGTGATGATCGGCCGGCCCTTGGCTTCGAGCTGCGTCTGCCGCCGGTACCCGGCGTCAAGGAACTGTTCTTTCCAAAGGGCTATGGCCAGTGGGCCCGGTCCGATCGTAAGCAGGCCCTCAAAGCAGGCAAGGAACCGGTGGTTTATCTGGTGCCCAACAGCAGCATTGTGGGCTGCTTCCCGAATGAGCAGCCGAATGTTTGCTTCACACCGGCCGCCGGTCCGGGCTTGCAGATTCGTTCCCGCGCTCCCGGCGCCTGGTCCACCCCGGCCGCGCCGTTGACTTATGCCGGTTTCAAAACCTTTGGTCTCGACAATATCCCGAAAATGTGGGAACGGTGGAAGCGTCGAAAACTGCCTATCCGTTATGCTGCCGACGGCACGGTAACCGTCTCCATCAACTTTACCAAGGGCAAGCGCCAGTGGTGGACATCTTCCGGAAATCCATTGGTGGGCGACCGGTTCAATCAGATCAAAGATCTGGTCCTTGGCTGGCCGGCCAATCCCAAGCGTCCGCACCCGCATCTGTTTGTGGGCAAGAGCGATCTGCTGGCCGCCGTGGCTCGGGCCGAGAAGGATCCCGCCTACAGGAAAACGATCTATTCCTACAATGGCCGCTTTGCCATGCAGGCGATCAACCGGCTTCTGAGACCTGATGATCCCAAGATCAGAAAGGCCGCGGAGCCGGCGCTCAAACAACTCCGCAAACAACTGGACTTGCTTGGCAACTACGATGTCATGCGCGGCGCCATTCGGGTGGCAACGCTTTATGACCTGTTCGTCGACAGTCCAGGGTTGAGTGCAGCGGAGAAGAAACTGATTCGGGCACAGACAGCTTATCTGGCCTATATCATGGCCGACCCGATGTGCTGGTCGATGGAGCGCGGCTATCTTTCCGGCAATCCCAACATGAGCCTGTCCTATACTCTTTCTCTGGGAATCCTTGCCTGTGCCATGTCCGATCATCCGCAGGCATCGGTCTGGGCGAAACGGGCGAACGAGTGGATGAACAAATGGTTGCGCGATGAAGTTGGGGCCAACGGGGTCTGGCTGATCGAGGGGTCCCATTACGGCAATGTCAGCCTTGAGCCCATGGTCGCTTACGCGGTTGCGGCAAGACGCGCCGGGTTCCACGACTACTCAAAGGACCCAAGGCTCAAGAGTGTTATCCGTTATTTCGCCAAGTACCACAGCCCACGCGATCCCCAAAGAAAGATGCATCGGAGTATAGGCGCCTATGGCCGCGGCCACGGCGGGCACATGGCAACTTTTGGGGTCGCCGCCGCGTTTTATAAGGACAGCGACCCGGCGTTCTCCAAAGTACTTCAGTGGGTGTGGGCAGAGAATGGGTTCCCTTCGTTCATGGCCGATGGCAGACTCGGCGGCTGTGATCCGTTTTACAGTGATTCTCGATTGCCGATGGCAG
>SDBT01003944.1_pt1 | contig 25419 bp, 40 predicted proteins | sample 2277101 | NCBI WGS metagenome assembly SDBT01 (sample SAMN10404973, study PRJNA504765) | marine sediment metagenome | isolation source: marine sediment core GS10_PC15, 103 cmbsf | place: Arctic Ocean: Southern Knipovich Ridge | collected 2010 | reverse complement strand
AAAGACACTTGCAAGCGGACCTGGTGCTTTGCATTTAAGAACATTGCAAACTCTTAATGATTTAAGTTCTGATAAAAGCAATACAATAGTTTTTGCAGTGCCTCTTGAGATTTTAAAAGCTTTTGAAGGTATGAAAAAGGAGAAGAAGTAGTAAAGAGTGATGCAGTGTGATGAGATAGAAAACCCTAAAAACAAATTCTTCTTTACCAAGCTATGAAAACCCTTTATCTAACTCTTATGAAAGAATGGTTTGACCAAATTCTAGCAGGAACTAAAAAGATTGAGTATCGTAAGATTAAACCATATTGGACTAAAAGATTATTTAATGAAAACGGTGAACCAAAACATTATGATATTATTGAGTTTAAAAATGGGTATTCTAGAGATTGTAGGAGGATGAGGGTTGAGTTTAAGGGGTTGAGAGTTGGTAAGAAGAATTATGAAATATTGTTGGGAGATATTTTGAAATAGATAAACCAAAAATCTTAAAAACCCCAATTTCATGGTGTTTTTACCCTTGGGAAAGAGTTCTGATAGATGAATAAAATGAAATCAAATAACGCGATAGTTAGAGTAAATGGAGAAAAAGATACTAACAGAGCCCAACTTTATGAATCTTGGACTAAAAATCATTTATCAATAGCTAACTCACTTATTTTTGGTGATACTATCTGTGGAAGAAAAACAGTTTCAGTAATCTCTGATCAAAAAGGAGATTATTTTCCAAACCCTCATTTAGCAGAACAAGTTATGTATTCTTTATTTTTAAGAGTAAAAAACTCAAATACTTGTCCTTTCCCATTTCCTTTTTTAGATGATGAACAAAGACAATACAGTAAAAAATGCTTTCTTGCTATGTATAATGCGTATAGAGCATCTGCACAAATTGAGACTCAAAGAGCAAGAGATATTTTGAGACCAGTTTTAGAAGGAGATCCAAAATACAAAGATAGAAAGATTGATTTTATTGGAAATGGTGAAATAGAAGCTAGAGGAGCATTAGAAATTGCACGTAAAAGATATGAAGAAAGGAAAGGTAAAAATGAAAAAAAGAAAAGTTCTCGGAGTTTATCACTAAAGCTTCCTTTTTTAAGAAGAACCTTGATATCCCCTAAAACAAGTTTAGAAGCTATGATGGTTGAACTACAATACGGGACAATGATACATATGGCAGAAAAACTTTTAGATAGAGCTACTGTTTATAGATTCAAAGCAAGGCAACTTGAGCATTCTCTTGCAAAAATGGAAGCAGAAAAATAAAGAGTTCTGAATGAAGATGGAAACAAGATTAGAATTTTTACTTATATAAATAAAATTAAGGGTTAAAAGAAATGATAATTAAAATATTGGGAATTTTAGATATATTTGTAGGGATTACATTTTGGTTATTTGGAGTTTTTGGAATAATCCCTAAAAATTTTATTTTATTGATTGGTATAATTTTATTAGTTAAAGGGTTAATGTTTTCAATTAAACCAAATATTACCAGTATCTTAGATGTAATCTCTGCGATTTTAATAATCTCTTCTACCTCTATAACTCTTCCTTTTGTAATTATATTTTTAGTTAGTTTATTTTTATTACAAAAAGGAGTATTTAGTTTACTTTCTTAAAATAACTCCAAAGATTTATAAATGCCCAACATTTATAAAAAATACCCAAATAAGGGAAAGAGGGTTCTGATGGATGAATAAAATGGACAAACAAAAACTAACCTCTTTGATAGAATCTTTGGAAAAAGGAATTATTTTAACTTCTCCAAGATATCTTGAGCATGGTTCTTGGAGAGTAGAGATTCATGAAAAAGGAAAGCTGACTCCAAAAGAATCATTTCATTTTTTAGCACGACAATTTTTAGAACCAGAACAAATGCCCAAAGGTATTCCTCAGCATTATGTTGTAGGGAAAAGCCAATTTTATGATTCAACACTTAAAAACTCTTGGGTGGTTTCAATAATTGATGTAAAAAATTCGCAGCTACATGTAGCTGAAAACACAGCAAAGGAAAGGGCAGAGGCACTTGCAAGAGCTGAAATACCAAAATTAGAAGCTGCTCGTGATCTTCCTTATTTAGGGGAAGTAAGTGTAAAAAGCAAGGGAGAGTATGAGTTTAAAAAAGCCCCAGATGAATGTCTTTTTTGAAACCCAAAAAAGGAAAGAGAGTTCTTGAGAAAATGGAAATAACATTAAAAGATATTGGAAAATTTGCAGCAGAATTTTTGCATGTTTTAGAAAGGGAAGATATTAACTCAAGTGAGGTATTAGAAAAGAGGGCACAAAGAGGAAGACAAGAATTTATGATAAATGTACAAGAATCTTTAGTAATCATGCTCCGGCCTTCACAAATGGTGACTCTTGCATGTACAATGAGTTATACTGTTCAAGGAGTAGGAATACCAATAGAATTAAGAATAAACAAACAATTAGATTATACAAAATCCATAATAAAATCTATAAAAATAATTCCAGAATATTCAAAATTTGCTGAAGATGAGTTTGGCAATATAATCCAAGATACCTCTTGGAAGGGCTCTGAGCTTAGTAAATCAATAGAACATTTAAGAAAATTAGAAAGTTATGGGAAAAAATAAAATGAATAGAAGAACTGTTATGATACCTGGGTCAGATGAAGTTATGGCTATATTTGGAGATTTTAAAACTTTTTACAGAGGTAGATGGCAAAATGTTAGAGTAATAAAAATTGGTGAAGCTGAAGACACTCCATTAAATGTAAGAAAATCTTTAGTTGGATTAATAATTCCTACTATTTTTAGCAAAGAGGAAATTGAAGCACAAACAGGGGCAGAATTTCCTATCCCTAAAGGATCAAGACTTGCTTATCCCCTTGATGTTATTAAAGTTCTTAAATCTTCTAGCAAGCATGAAGCTGCCAAACAATTGAGAGGGATAGTTCCTGATCCTTTAGATATGTATGTGATTGAAAAAGAAATTTATGAACTGGTTTAGATGGTTTTTTATAGTTTTAAAGAGGTTGAGGTTGTTGTGGAAATAGTTATTCTAAAGCCTTATGGAGTTAATTTGTTTTTAGAAAGGCACACTAAAATCATATACATTTTCAGTTAAAGTTTTAAATCTATAAATTTTTTTATCTTTTGGAACATTCACTTCTAATCTGTGAATATAACAATTATCTATATATGAAGTATTTTCTTCAGTTGTTCTTCCCCCATTGCATAAAATAAATTCAAAATCTTGCATATTTATAGGTGCTCCCTTCCTTTTTCCCCAGACCCTAGCTTTATTTTTTAGTTTTTTCCATCTCTTCTTGTCATATTCTAACTGTCTTTTCCTTTCTTGCTCAGTGTAAACTGTCATTGTTTTGTTATCAGAACTCTTATTCTCTATTCAGAGGGTTGTGGGTTTTTAAAACTTCAGGAAACCTTATATGAAGTTTGTTTCCTTGCTGTTTTCCACATAACCTTTTTCTACTAAAATATTTCTTACCTGCTCTGGTTCAATATCTCCTGTTCTAAAATATGTGCTATAATTTTTTAATCCAATTAAAGGCGAAAGTAAATGATTTCTTTTTAATTCTTCTTGAGTTGACCCTAGAGAAAACAAAATTGGAGTTACAAATTTTGGTTTAATTTTTTTATCTAGTTCGAATGTAGAATATACTGCAGGCGGAATATTTTGAACTACACCCTCTAAAATTGTCTTGTAAGCTACTTCAGCTTCCTTAATATGTGTCTCTAATAATCCTAACATTTGAGGAATTAATGTAATGTAGTAATTTACCCTATTTTGAAGATAATCTGTTACAGATTCTGGTGTAGATTCTGGATCTGCCCTCCAAGCACATAGGTCTGATAAAACAAGATATTCCACAGTTAAAATTGCTAGATGAGGATTCATCAATTTTTTAGGAGTAATTCTTCTTCCATAACTTTGTGTTTCTGAGTATAGCCCTATATCAGCATATAACACTTCAAATTCTACATCAGTTTGCAAACCTCTATTGACATGAAAAGTTACACCTATTTCATCTAAACCAAAAATGGAATTTCTAAAAAGCTTACCTTCTAACGATTGTCCATTATGTTTTGGATCAAGGTTTAATTTTCTGGCAACATCACCCCATTTATTAGGATCAACTAAAATTCCAAAGCTTAAAGGAGCCAAAGTATGTTTCACAGTATAATTTCTGATAAATCTTGGAGTAGGATATACTAAAGCCCCTTGGAAATCTTCTTTAGTAAATAGTTGACCCGAACCAAATCCCCTAGACTCATTTAAATCCTTTGTAAATTCAGAATATCCGTGTTCATTTGTAAATTTTTTTACGCTTTCAGAACGTTCTCTAAAAACTGCAACTTCTGAAGAAGAACGTAAGTTTTTTCTAATTTGATTCATTAAAACATTTGGTGGTTGCTGAGTCATTTTATTAGTTATCAGAACTCTTTCCCATAGGGCAATATTTTAGAGGGTTTTGTATTTTTAAATGTTATTAAAAAGAGGTTGCGGTTGTTGTGGTTGTTGGGTGAAGTATGGTAATTCTTAAAAACCTCTGTAGTGTAAGAATATTTATGTTATTTGGCGAAGACAAAGTGAGCTCTTCTTTACTAGAGAAGTGGAATTTATTTGAGTATGCTTATCCTTACAAAGCAGAGATTAAAGGATTTTTTGGAAGAGATGGTTCCTATGTTAATTTAAGATTGTTTGTACCTCAAATTCAAAGAGAAATTATTTTTCACTTAGGAAAAAAAGTAGTTCCAAAATTAAAAGGAGAATTAGGCATAGGAAGTGTTAAAGATCTTCTAGGTAGAGAATTTATTATATACAGTCAAACAAAAGAGAATTGTGATGGAATTCCTTGGGCACTTAATCCAGCTAAATTAGAAACTATTTGTTGTATTGAACCTTATATAGGTCTTCCAGATGAGCATGAGTTCCCATCATACCAGAGAATAATTGAAGTATGGCAAAAATATTGTAATAGAGATTTAGGTTCTGATAAATTCACACCTAAAGATATGAGAGATTATTTAACTTGTAAGGGAAATATTTTCCTTAACAGAAGATCTGCAGATCCTGGAGATCTAAGAAATCAAAGAAAAACAATCGCAGCATTTGGAGCATTAGGAAAACTTGGAATTGACACTGAAGTATCTAATGCTTAGATTTAGATTCTTAAAAACCCAATTGTAAGAGGTTGAGGTTGTTGTGGATAAGTAAAACGAGAAAAAAGATTGTTTTAGAATATAGAAACAGATGAAAAGAGCGGAGGATATTTATTTTTATGGTATATTCACCAGATGCAGAGCCAGCTGGCCCTTATTGGGTAGAAGACTGGGTCCCTAGAGAACATTGTTATTCTATTATCCCGCTTGAAAATGGAAAACCTAAAGAAATTTTTTCAGATGTATGGAATCAAATATTTTTTACATTAGGAAAATTGGGTTATCTTTTTAGAGATGCTGGTCATGACATCAAACATTCTATTGTTTCTCTAAACAAAGCAATAAGCCCTAAACATTTAAAACAATTAGAAGAAAAATTAAACATTATTTCAGATAGTGGTGCAGAATTAGGGTTTTGTTGATTTAGAAAAAGATGGTTTTTTCTTGTGTTAAACCCAAAACCCTAAAAACACTTAATTCTAATTTAACTTAATAAACAATATCTTATAAAATTAGGAGTCTTGGATATGATAAACTTATTGTGAGAGGTTGAGGTGAGATGTTGAAGATAGAAGATAAACTAATAAGAGAAAAAACTTAAAAACTAAAACTTCTTCTCAGTTTCATGGTTTTAGAGAATTATATAGCTAATCAGTATGTTAGGGCAATAATAATTTTTGCAGCTCTTCTTATAATTTTAAGAGTTGTTGTGAGTATTTCAGAAAGAAGCCTGTTAAGACTAGTTAAAAAAACAAAAACAGAATTAGATGATATAATTATTGAAAAATCTTCTAAGCCTATAACCATAATATTATTTTTTATAAGTTTAGCTATAGCTATAAATGAGCTGACAATAGGGGAAAATCTTTTAAAAAATATAAATGCTTTTATTTATTCTGGTATAGCCATATTTGTTGGTTACCTTATTTATGTTTTAATTGATGTTGTTGTATTTGATGCGTGGAAAAAAATAGCTGCAAAGGCAAAGATTGGGGTTGGAGAAAGTTTAGCTTCTTTAATTCATGGTGTCTTGAAGATTATATTGTTTGTTTTAGTTTTTTTATATATTTTAGATTTGTGGGGCGTTGAAATTACACCTTTATTGGCTGGTTTAGGTATTGCTGGTCTGGCAATTGCATTAGCTTTACAACCTACTTTAAGTAATATTTTTTCTGGTGTTTCAATGATTATGGATAAATCAGTTAGAGTTGGTGACTTAGTTTATTTAGATTCAGAAACAAAAGGAAAAATTAAAAAAATTGGTTTAAGAAGCACAAAAATAAGGACTTTTGATAATGAGTTGATTATTATGCCTAACAGTAAGTTAGCTGAGAGCAAGATACAAAATATTGCTTTGCCAGAACCAAAAACAAGAGCTGTTATTCCATTTAGTGTTGCTTATGGTTCTGATGTGGACAAAGTAAAAAAAATTGTTATGAAAGAAATTAAAACAATTAAGAATTTCTGTAAGGAGCCTGAACCTGTTGTAAGGTTTAGAGAAATGGGTGATTCTTCTCTGAACTTCAAGGCATATTTTTATGTTAAATCATTTGAAGATAGATTTGCTGCTATAGATGAAGCAAACACAAAAATCTATAATGCTCTTAACAGAAATAAAATCTCTATTCCTTTCCCACAAATGGATGTTCATATAAGAAAATAAACTTTTAAATAATCTCTCGATTTTCTTTAAAAAATAAAATTCTCTTGAGAAAGAAATAATTAAGGAGAGTTTAGAATAATCGAAGAAAACCCTAAAAACTAGAAAAGAAATTACACATACTTCTAAATATATTCTACAGTATCTATTTTTTTAAAAATAGCTTGTAAGTAAGAATATATGGCAAGAATAGCTTCTGTAACTGGCTGGCTTCTTAAACAAAGTCCAGATCTTGTTGAAAAATTAGAAAGAAAAGGAGACATAGTTAGAATTAAGAATGCTTTGGAATTAGGATTAGGGGGTGTAGAATTATTAGTTCCATCAGGAATTGATGTTTATCAAGTTATGCGAGAAGTAAGACATGAAAAATTATTCTTTTTTACAGCAAGAGCAAATAAGGATACAACTCCTGCATATTGTTCATATGTTGGCACTTCAAAAGATCGTTTAAATTTTGTGGAAAATGCAAGGATACTTTTAATGAATCCTTGGTATGATAGTATATCTAGTTCAAAGATACTTCACAGACTTGAAACTGGTGTTGCAAAACCAAATCTTTATCTTGTAGATTGCATAAAGCAAAAAGGAAGACATCCTTTTCTTAGAGATATAAATAGAAAACCCTAAAAACAAATCCTTCTTTACCAAGCTATGAAAACCCTACACCTAACTTTAATGAAAGAATGGTTTGACCAAATTCTTGCAGGAACTAAAAAGATTGAATATCGTGAGATTAAGCCATATTGGACTAAAAGATTATTTGATGAAAATGGAAAATCAAAACATTATGATATTATTGAGTTTAGAAATGGATATTCTAAAGATTGTAGGAAGATGAGGGTTGAATTTAAAGGATTGAGAGTTGGAAAGAAGAATTATGAGTTGATTTTAGGGGATGTTTTAAAAGGATAATTCTAAAAATCCCTAATCCTACATCATTCTATGAAACACCTCCTTTCAAAATCAAAATACCTATGTGGGCTGCAATGTCCTAGATACCTCTGGACTGCAATGCATGACAAAAAGAAAATCCCTGAGCCAGATGAGGCTCAGCAGCACATATTTGAACAAGGACATTTAATCGGTGAGCTGGCTAAGAAATGGTTTCCAGATGGAATTGATATTTCTTGTGATAGAAGTGAATTTGAAAAAAACATAAAAGAAACAGAGAAACTTCTTGTTAAAAGAAAACCTTTATTTGAGGCAGGGATTAAAGTTGAGCTAGAAGAAGGTTTTATTTATTCTAGAGCAGATGTTTTAGTTCCTATTGGACAGAATTTATGGGATATTGTAGAAGTTAAAAGTTCAACTAAAGTAAAACCTGAAAATATTGATGATGTGAGTTTTCAAAAACATGTCTATGAACAAGCAGGACTTAAGATAAGAAAATGTTTTCTTATGACTGTTAATAATGAATATGTGAGGAAAGGTGAGATTGATGTCAAAAAAATATTAAAAACAGAAGATATTACAGATAAAGTTAAAGAAAAGATTATGGGTATTGAAGAAAGAATTAAGAATATCTTTAAAATAATTAATTCTAAAAAATGCCCAAAAGTTGCAATTGGGCATCATTGTAAAAAACCTTATGAATGTCCTTTATCAAGTTGTTGGGATTTTATTCCTGCAGGCAGTGTTTTTGATTTATATTATGGAGGCAAAAAATGTTTTGAATTATTTGAACAAGATATTCAATTATTAAAAGATATTCCGCAAGAATTTAAACTAACAAGAGGACAACAAAAAATTCAGATTAAATGTGCTAAAACAGGTAAGCTTCATATCAATAAAGAAAACATAAGAAAGTTCTTAAAAAAACTAAAATATCCTATATATTATTTTGATTTTGAGACAATTGGAACTGCTATCCCTTTATTTGATAATTCTCATCCTTACCAAAATATACCCTTTCAATATAGTTTACATATTCAAGAAAAACCGGGCGGAGAAGTTAAGGCCATTGGATTTTTAGCAAAAGGAGATAAAGACCCTAGAAAAGCATTATTAAAATCATTAAAAGAAAATTTAGGAAGTAAAGGTACTATCTTGGTTTATTATGAATCATTTGAAAAAAGTGTATTAAAGAAGTTGGAAATGATTTTTCCAAAAGAAAAGAAATGGATTGAAAGTATAATTAATAGAATTGAGGACTTATTTGAACTTTTTGGGGCATTTGATTATTATAATCCCAGTCAAAAAGGATCTGCTTCAATTAAAGAGGTTATGCCTGCTCTAGTTCCTAAGTTACCAAAAGGAGTTAAATCATATAAAGAAATGGAAATTAATAAAGGAAATATTGCAAGTTTAGCCTTTTTACAGATAGCATTAGGAGAACATCCCGATTTTAGTGATGTTAAGGTTTCTCTTGAAAAGATTAAGAGGGTGAGAGAGCAGTTGGAAGAGTATTGTGAGTTGGATACGCTGGGGGAAGTGTTGATTGTTGGGGAGTTGAATAAATTGGTTAAATTTAAAAACTAAAATAAATTAAAAAATTTAATAGAAAATGAAAATTCCATCAATAGAAAAGGTTCAGAGGAGAATTGCTAATATCTCTGTGGGCCCTTCTACATTAAGAGGGCAACCAAGGGGCACAATCAAAACTGCAAGAGAATTTTTTATGGTTTTTAATTTTGAGGCATTTAAAGATTGTTCGTCAGAAGAAGAATTTTTAAAGAAATTAGACGAACAAACTGAATTACTGAGGAATAAACTTCCCTCTCAAAGTTGGGGCATCTCAAGAAAAGCATTAAATCTGTTTTTATTTCAATCAGCACATGATATTTATCTTTGTGAAAAAAATAACCTCAGAAGATTGATCCCTTTTTTTGAAGTTGTTTTAGATAATCCCAATGCTAAGATAATTTTAACAATCGCAGAAAAAGAAGGAGTATCTTTAATTTGGAGAAATATTAAAAGCTTAAACAAAGAAGAGAATAAATTAATTCAAGAGTTTGCTAAAAGAATTGCTTCAGAAAGAAATTATGAGAGATGTTATTTAGATTTAGATTTTTGGAGGGGGGATGAATAGAATGAAAAATAGGGAAGATTTAAAATAAATAGATTATATTGATTAATATGGGAATAAAAAATATTTGGTCATTAAATGTTGATGAGGCTCTTGTAGCAGACAAATTAAAATATAATCTTGATAAAAAACATTATGAGATATTTTTCCCATTAAATGCTCAATTAACTGATATTGATTTAATCTTATTCAACTTAAAAATAAAAAAATCTAAAACTATTCAGGTAAAAGGAAGTAGAACTTACACCCCATCAAAATCTGAAACTGAGAAATATGGTGAAGGAAGTTCTTCCTGGTTTGCTATAAATAAAGAAGCAGTTTACAGGCCAAAAAATAAGGTTGATTATTATATCTTTGTTCTACATAGTTTTGAAGATGGAGAATTAAAAAAAGAAATTAAAATAAATTATTTAATTATGCCTGTTGAGGATTTTAAGAGGGCTGCTTCAAAAAAATCTATTAAGGAAGGAAGCAGATATCATTTTTTTATTTGGATAGATGATAAGGGGAAAAGGGCCTTTGATTTTAACAATAAGGGTGGAAAAGTTATACTTTTATCTAAATATCTAAATAATTGGGATTTAATTAAATAGATGAACTTAAAATTATTGTCATTCTTAATAAATCATGAAACCTCAAAAAACACTCCATCTAACCCTTATGAAAGAATGGTTTGACCAAATTCTTGCAGGAACTAAAAAGATTGAATATCGTGAGATTAAACCATATTGGACCAAAAGATTGTTTGATGATGGAGGAAATGCAAAAAAGTTTGATATTATTGAGTTTAGAAATGGATATTCTAAAGATTGTAGAAAAATGAGGGTTGAGTTTAAGGGGTTGAGAGTTGGAAAGAAGAATTATGAGATAATTTTGGGGGATGTTTTGGGAGAATAAGTTCGCATAATTTTATAAACGAACTATTTCTATTAAAAATATGGATATAAGTGAAGTTAAAAATGCAATAAAAATAGGAGATTTTGTATCAAAACAGAATCATAGAAATAAGATAGATATAAATTATTTAACGGATATTGGTAAGGGTGTTTTAAATGATGATGTAGCAAGAGTTTATCTTTTCGTTGTTGATGGAGTTATTAAAAAGATAGGAGGTTCTTCTGGTAAAGGAGGGATTAAATCTACTATTAATTTTTATACTTCTTCTATGACTGGAAGTCCTGGGGTTCCAAGGTTTGTTATTCATTTACTTATAGCAGAAGCATTAGAAAAAGGCTCAAAAGTAGAATTATACATGATAACTTCTCCTAAAACCCTTGCGGAGGTTAATGGGTTATTTAGCTCTAAAAAAGTAGATATTGCGAGTTTTAAGGAAATGGAGGATTTTTGTAAAGAAGATTATTATTCAAAAGAAGGAAGGCGCCCTGATTGGAATTTTCAAGAAAATCACGAACCTTATCCTATAGAGTTAGCAGAACAGCACAACCTATATCATCAAAACAGATTAAAAAATAAAAAGAAACAAACTACACTTTAGGTGGACAAAAAATAATTATTTCGTGTGAACCTTTAACGTGGTTTGCTCCTGCCTCAATCCTATTTTTTCCAATTCTTGTCTCCCCTTGCCCCATAGTATATTGCCAGCTAGGAAAATATTGTTCAAAATCTTTATAATATTCCCTTATTGTTGGGCAATCATTATAAGAAAGAATAAATCCTCCCTTATGGTTTTTTAATAAATCTCTTAGTTCTTCATGAGGAAATCCTTTGTGATGGACAGGGATATTTCTCATAGGATAAATTCCTTTAAACATTTTTGAATCTTCTCCAATATAATAAGGAGGGTCACAATAAAGAAAATCATCTGAATGATTTTTTATTACTTCTCGAAAATCTAAACATCCTACTTTTAATTTTTTTGGCTTAAAGTCCCTTATTCTTTCAATTATTCTTTTATATCTATTTTCATCAAGATAGATTTTAGAACTCCACCCCATAAAACCAGGGCCATAAGATAAATTAAGATTATAAACATAATAAACGGCAAGTGTTAAAGGGTCTAAAGTAATTTCCTTTTTCCATACTTTAGTTAATATTTTTCTTATTTCCTCAAATTGTTCCTTAGTTGGTTTTAATTTTTTCAGTTCTTCATAAAGTAATTCTGGTTGTTCTATTTGAAATCTCCAAAAATTCATCATTATATCAAAAATATCATATCCTATTACCTCTAAATCAAGGAATTTACTTATAGAAATCTCTATTGATCCTCCCCCAAAAAATGGAGAAACTACTCTTTTTATTCCGATAGGTAATAATTCAACTATATGTCCTACTGCTAAACTTTTTCCTCCCGCATATCTTATTGTAGAACTTGGAACTCTTTTGTACTTATTCATACTCTTTGGATAAGTTTTACTTAAAATTGTTTTTAAAAAATCTTGTTTTTTCTCTTCTGTTAAAGGTGTTGGTTCTCCTTCAAATTCAGCCAAAGAATTGTTTGTTAAATCTATATATCCTTCACCAATCTTAGTTTTATCTTCTTCTGTTTCTTTAGGTTTTACTTGCTCTATCTTTTCTAATAATTGTTTTTTCAATTCCTCAGGCAATTCAAAATCTCCTAGTTTCATCTCCTTTTCCATTTTAAATCTTGTTAAATTCTTAATTCTTCTTTTATTTCTACTAATCTTCTTCCTATCCTTTCTCCCTTCTTAGTTAAACATATTTTTATTTCTCTTTTATCCTTACCTTCACATTTTTTTATTAAATTAATCTTTTCTAATTTAGCCAAGGTTTTAGTTATATTCCCTTGATAGGATTTAAATTTTTTAGCTATTTTTGTTGTGTTTAAGTTTGCTTTTGAAGTATATAAAAAGATTATAATTTCAGCAGGTTGTTTTAAAAATTTTAAATCTTTATTAATTTTTTCCATTTTATCATTAAAAATCAGTACTTTTTATGTTTTATTATATTCAAAACTACAATTATATAAAAAAATTAGGGTTCTTTATTACTATCTCCCCACCAATCATTATGACTTATAATTATATGATCAATAACCCTTATACCAAACTTTTCTCCAAAATCTACTAATCTTTTAGTGATTTCAAGGTCATCACTACTTGGGAAACAATCCCCACTAGGATGATTATGCACAAGTATTATCTTAGCAGCACTATTTTTAATAGCAGGTCTAAAAACTTCTCTTGGATGAATTATTGTTGAATCTAATATCCCTTTACTTATTAACTTCTCTCCAATAATATAATTTTGAGTATTAAGCATTAAAACGTAAAAATGTTCTTCTTTCTTGTCTTTTAATCTTTCATGAAATAAATTAAAAACATCTTCTGCACAGGTTATCTTTTTTATTGGTTTCTTAGCCTGATTATGCCTCTTTAATAATTCAAACATTGAAAGAATTTGCATAGCTTTTGCAGGTCCAATCCCTCTTATTTCTTGAAGTTCTTTTAGTGAGCATTCAAAAAGTTTGTCTAGTCCATATTCATTAATTAGTCTATTTGACATTTCTATAACATTTTCTCCTTGAGAGCCTGTCCTCAACATTATTGCTAAAATTTCTGCATTACTTAAATTTTCAATTCCAAATTTCAAAAGCCTTTCTCTAGGCCTAGAATCTTCATTCATTTCTTTTATTTTCATCTTTCTTTCTCCTAATTTCCCAAATCACACTTATATAAAAGAATACTATAAATGATATAAAAGTTCCTAAAGCCATACATTCCCTACAACTAGGCATTTTATATTTTAATTCGCCGCCATTAGGACAGGCGAATCCTCCCTTCTTATTAATATCTCCTCAGACTTATCAGCTTTGCAATCCGTAGCTTTCATCTCTTGCTCAGAAGCCCCATCTCCTAAATATTTACACATATTAGTTTGGCTATTGGTAATTTGGTTAACAGAGTTTCCAAATTCTTGGGGTTGATTCAAAACATCAATCGGACTCCTAACTTTCTTTAATTCCTCATTTGAAATATGAGTATATATCTGAGTTGTAGACAAATCAGCATGCCCAAGTAACTCTTGTATTTTTCTTATATCAACCCCAGATTCCAAGAGGTGCGTAGCAAATGAATGACGTAGAGTATGCACATGCGCTGGTTTGTTTATTCCTGCCCTTTTAGTGGCTTTTTGAACAATTGATTGAATATTTCTTGTTGAAAGTTTTCCTTTAAATCCTGTGAACAAATATTCTTTTCCTTTGGATTCTTGTATCTTGCATTGATTTTTTAATTCATCAAATAAAAAATTAGGTATATTGAACATTCTGTCTTTTTTGTTTTTTGATTGTCTGACATATCCAACTTTTTCATTAAAATCTAAATTATGAATCTTAAGGTTAACTAACTCACTAACTCTTAAACCACAAGCATAAATTAAACCTATCATTAATTTAGATTTTTTTCTTAATACCCCTAGTAAACTTCTAATTTCATTTTTAGTTAAAACACAAGGAATTTGTCTTTCCTTACGTGGTCTTTTAATACTAAGAGTAATATCTTTTTGCAATATATTAGAATAAGCAAATTTTATTCCAGCTAAAAACAAGATGATTGTTGATGATGCTTTAGTAATTAGATTTTCTGCTAGGTATTGTTTTAAGTCATCTGTATTGATTTCTTCTGGTTGTTTTTGTGTGAATGTTATTAGATTTTGTGATGCTTTTACATAACTATTAATTGTACTTTCTGCATTTTTTGAGATGAGAAGTTCTATTCGGATTTTGTTGAGGAATTCTTGTGGTTGCATGTAATGTGTAGGTACGGACACCTTATATATCTTTCGGTACGGACATGTAACTCAAGAGTCGGTACGGAAATATTTAAATAATTCTAAAACATAGATAATCTATGAAAATTCAGAAACAATTATCTAAAAAGCGGGGGGATAAGATTTATTATAGGTATGTTGTAACACTCTCCGCAGGGTCCTTAAAAGAAGCAGGACTTGAAGCTGGAGATGAGGTTGAGACTAAGGCCGAAAAAGATAAAATTGTGTTGAGGAAAAAATAGTTATTTTAATTTTTTTCTATTAAGTCTTCTATTGAGTAATTTTTTCCAGATATTATTTGCCAATTTTATTTCCTTCTTAGAAAATCCAAATTCCTTACCCAAAATAATTTTATCTGTCTTTTTTAAAATATCATTTATATTTATCCCTTCCCTCATCATTAAGTCTATTTCTTTAATTAGGTTCTTGTTTTTAGGTTTATAAGGGATTAGAATCTCCCCTGTTTCATTTGGCATTAATTCTAAAACCCCACCCCCATGGCTTCTACCAAAGAGTTCTGTAAATGCAAATGAAAGAGAATTATAATAACTAGCAATTAAGGCATAAGGATTTACAGAGGGATTAGTTATAGTTATCCTATGGAAGTTATCTAAGGCGTAGGTTTTTGCATTATTTATGATAAATTTTGAGTTAATATTATTTCTTCTAGTAAATAAGGCTTCTGAAATCCATTTAGAAGGCATAATCTGCCATTCCTTCCTTATACCACATTTATACCCCTTATTAAATCCATTTTTTTCTCCTTCTTTTAAATATTTTTGAGCTAAGATATTATTTTTCAGGATTTTTTTAGTTGGAAAATCTAATAAGGAATTGGATTTTTCTTTTAATGCACTTTTTTTCCAATCCTCTTTAGTAAAAATTATGCCAGGTATCTGTAAGTTTTTTCCTGCAAGAGGTTTAGCAAACTTTTCCAAATTATATTTTTTGATTTTTTGATTTGATATCCTAAAAAAACTATTTGCTCCAGTGGTAATCCCTACTTCTACCTTTGCATAATGTCTTAATGGTAATATCTTTTTTTGATTCATTAATTTTTCTAAGAAATTTATCTCTTTTTGGTTTAAAAAATAAAATGTCCATTTGTTAGATTTGAAGTCTATTTTTTTCTTTGGACTTTTTAATTTATTTATATCTAAATTTTTAAGTTTCTGGGCATCTTCAACCTCTAAATGTTCTATTAAATGATTTTTAGATCCATCTTTCTCACATAATAAAAGTACAACTTCTTGTTGGATATTTGGAAAAACTAATTTCTTAAAAGAAACGATATTTATCTTATTATAAAAATGGGCTAAAAAATTTCTTAATTGTTTTGCATAAGATACCTGAAGTATTTCTGCAGGAAGTACGAACGCTATTTTCCCTTTCTTTCTAAGTAATAAACTAGCCCCCACTACGAAGGACACCCAAGCATTAGTAAGTTTAGAATATTTAAGTCCTGCTCTTAAGAAAATCTTTTCTGCCTCTTTTCTTTGAATTTTATCAAAATATTGGTACCTAATATAAGGAGGATTTCCAACAACTATATCAAATCTTTCTTTAGTAGAATTACAATAAGAATAAAAATCTTTATTAAAAACCTCACAATTCTTTAGTTTTATTCTTTTTGCTTTTCCTAATTCTTTGGAATCTAACTCTATTGCCTTTACTGATTTATAGTTAAAATTATTTTTTTGAATCATCTCTAAAAAGACACCATCCCCACAACTTGGTTCAAGAATATCATAATTTTTGTTTCCATTAATTGCCCATCTTAAAATAAATGAGGCAATATTTTCAGGAGTATAAAAACATCCTCTTAATTTTTCTTTTGAAGTGTCTTTTATTAATTTCATCTTTCTTTAAGTGAATAAACCTTTGTCATCCCATGAGTTTTACATTTAATTTTATTCAAATCTGTCATACTTCTTAAATAACCTGTTAAGATTGCCCTGTTAATCTTTGGAAGCTTTTTAGAAAGTTCTTTTTGACATAAATCTCCTTTATTTTTTAATAAAGATATTATCTTTTGGGCTAGTTTATAGTATACCATTTATAATACTATCTTGTGCACTATACTTTATAAAATTATCTCTGAGTTCTTAAAGTGTGTAAATATATCTTTTTTAACGGATATAATGTATCCTCAATAAATTAATAAAAAGAAAACTCATGAAGATTATATGGAAAGAAATCCAACCTCGCAACAAGTAACTTGGTTTCTAGACCTCAATAGAACCGATCAGCTAAATTTAGATCCATCCTATCAAAGGAGAAGTGTTTGGAATATAAAAGATAGACAATACTTTTTGGATACTATTTTTAAAAACTATCCTTGTCCAACAATATTTATCAACAAAGAAACTGATGAAAATGGAAAAACTACCTACAATGTTGTTGATGGAAAACAGCGTTTACAGACAATTTTGATGTTTTCTAATAATGGGGTGGCCTTAAGTAAGGAATTTGGTGATATTAATTTAGATGGTAAGCTATTCGAAGAACTTACACCTCTTCAAAAGAAGATTTTTTGGGATTATATATTAACTGTTGATTTCGTGGAGGCCTCTGAAGTCCAATTGATTAATGAAATTTTTGATAGGCTTAATAAAAATGCTAAAAATTTGAATAAACAAGAATTAAGACATGCGAAATACAATGGGTGGTTTATAACTGAAGTAGAGAAAGAATCTGAGGCAAAGTTTTGGGAGGAAATAAATATAAGTACAAGAGCACGAATTAAAAGAATGTCTGAGGTACAATTAATTTCTGAATTATTGTTTATTATTCTTGATCAGAAAATTGTTGGATTTGATCAAGATTATTTAAATGAACAATATGCTAAATATGAGGTTTTAGAGGATGGTGCCCCTGAATTTAAGGTGGATGGGTATATTGAAGAGAAAGAAAGGATAAAAAACTACCTTATTGAAATGGAAAAAGAAAACAATGTGATATCCAATTATGCTAATCTTACTAATAATCTTTATCCATTATGGGGATTAATTACATTAACTAAAGAAAATTTCCCACCTCCAAATGAATTGGCAATCGAATATCTTAAATTTATGGAACTTGTAAAAACTATGAATGAAGAAACTGTAGTGAATAGGGGAAATAAATTGGCTCATAAATATTATCTTAATTCTAGGGGTGCTGCAACGGACTTTCCACTAAGAAATGAAAGACTAAAGGCATTAAAAAAATTCTTACTAGGAATATGAAAATAATTCATTCTATAAATCAGATATATATAAATAATGTAGATACCTATAAAAAGTTAAAGGAAGAGGTGGATAAAATATTTCTTGAATGTAAGGATGTAAAATGGCATTATTTTAGTAGAGTTAAAGAATTAGAGAGTTTTGCACTAAAACTTGAAACCGGGAGGGTAGAATATCCTAAAAAAATGGAAGATTTCTTTGCATCTACCATTGTTGTTGAAAATTTATCTGAAATAGAAAATGCAGTTAATTTAATAAAAAAACATTTTTATATTCTTAAAAAAAAGCCAGCCTCTGAAGGATATACCTATAAACATCCTTGCTCATTTCCCTACGATGATTTAAGATTATATGTCAAACTTAAAAAACATGCTAATTTACCTGAAAATATGGGTGTTAATTTGCTCTCAGACCTAGTTTTTGAAATTCAAATTAAAACATTCTTACAACATGCATGGGCCGTAGCTACGCATGATTTAACATACAAGACTGATGAAATTGATTGGGGAAAGCAGCGGGTTTCTTTTCAAATTAAAGCTATGCTTGAGCATGCAGAAATTTCTATCCAGGAGGCAAATAAATTAAAAGAGTCTAAATCTTTAAAAAAAGAAAATGAAGAAACCAAAAACCTTAAAATAATTAAAAAGTTTTTAACAGATAATTTAGAGAGATCTTTACTTCCAGAAAATCTTATAGGATTATCTAAAAATCTTTTGCATACACTAAATCTCCTAAATATTAATCGAGGAGAATTAGAATCCATCTTGAAATTAGAAACACAAAATGGGCGCGGATTTAAAACCCAAGATCTCTCTCCTTACTTCATTATCCTTCAAAGTATAATAAATCAAAAGAGGCAAAAAATTGAACAATTTATTTCAAATAGATATCTTAAGGGGAAATTGGTGCTCCCAAAAGAATTAGATTTGAGAGATATAGCTATTAATTCAGAAAAAATTATTTTAATTTAACCTACTAAAACCTTGTACCTCCCACAATAAACTTCATACAACTACAATTAAATGAAGTCGATAATTTTAAAACAAACTGATTCTATTAATTTGTATGGGAAAAATAATTTTAATTGGTGGTTCTCCAACTGTTGGGAAAAGTTATACTGCAAGAAAACTTGCAGAGGGCCTTAAATTACCTTGGATTTCTACAGATACAATTAGAGAACAAATGCGAGAAATAGTTAAAAGAAAAGATTATCCTGCACTATTTTGGCATTATAAAGCCACCCCTAAAATGGGGGTTGAATTCCTAACAACAAAGAGTTCTAATGAAATAGTAAAATTTGTAAATGAAGAAGGAAAAGATGTTTGGAAAGGGGTAAAAGCTATTATTGAGAAAGATTATGTTTGGGGATCTTTTATTATAGAGGGCATAGCAATATTACCTAAAACATTATCTAATTTAATTAAAAAAAATAAAGAAGTTAAAGTTGTTTTTCTTATAGATGAGGATATAGAACGTGTTAGAAAAACAATATTTGATAGAGGGTTATGGGATGATGCTAAAAAATATCCTGATAGTGTAAAAGAAAAAGAAGTTAAATGGGTCATAACATTTAATGAATATATTAAAAAAGAAGCCAAAAAATATAATCTTCCTGTTGTAAAAATAGGTAAACGTAAAGATATTCTTCAAGAAGTTAAAAGACTTATCTAAAAACATTCACACAACTCAGATTATCTGAATTTTCTATTATAATAATGCTTAAATATAATGAAAAGTGAAATAAATTATGAGTGATGAAGTGGTAGAGTTTTTAAAAAGTAAAGGTTATAGGCCTTATTTGGATGGGCATCCTATTGTTCATACCACCATAGAATCAACCATGGTTAGACTATGTGATGATATTGCAAATGGCAAACACAGATCTTTCGTTGCTTTACCAAAAATAGGGGATTCAAAAGAAGGCTCTTATCAAATTTATGTAATATAACTTCTCCCAACCCAAATTAGATAAATTCTAGTATAATAATTCTTATAAATAATCTTTATGGAAAAATTTCGTCCGAAAAGTTGGCGAGCGAAAAGTATTTATAGAATATAATAATATTGTTTCATATGAAAATAACTCCAGAGATGCAAAGATACGTTTATAGTGGAGAAAACAAATTCTCCAAAACAGATCCTTTAGATCCTTCTTTGCTAAAAAAACGAATTGAATTATACGGTAAACTTTTTGACTCTTTATTTAATCCAACAAAAATCGAGGAGTCTCTTGATAACCAACTAACAGATACTTTAGATACTTTAGTCTGGGCGACTCAGATGGGATTCCTCACCTTAAGGAATGAACAAGGTAAGGAAATTTGGAGGGGGATTTTTAATTACATTAAGGAACATGATTTTAGTGATCTTATGAATCAGCAGTATAAGGAAAGGGGATTCCTAGAAGAATCTCAAGTTAAAAACAAAATATTGTATGAACTTCGGGGAGGTTTATATTCTTCTGCTCACGGTGGAAGATATGTCAACGACTATCTTTTAACTGAGGGTCTTGGAATGCTTATTACTGGTTTGACTGCAGGAAGAGTTCAATGGTATGTTATTGCTAAATCAAATTATGAACGTATTGTTCGTAGATTCTTTAAGGAAATAGGTCTATGGAAAATTGTGAAAGAAGACAATTTAGCTCCAACAATTCCACGAACATCTTAAGAGCTCGCCCGCCAATTGAAACTAACAAGCTGTACAACAAACTTCCCCAACCCAGATTATCTGTAATTCTTACCAAAAGATTTAAATACTATTAACCATTATTTATGTGTATGGATATTAGTAAGGAAGATTTACTTAGAATAAATAGGGGTTTTGGGGGCAATCTTAGAAGTGATTCAAGTATAGATTTTGCTATTGATATGCAGGAAAATGCAAAACTTGGAGATTATAAGAAATTAGCTTATATATGGAGAGCCATACTTGTAGATCATCCATTTTCAGATGGAAATAAGAGAACAGCAACATTTTTTGCTTTAAAATTTGCAGAAGAAAATAAAAAACAAATAGATAGGGAATTAATTGTCCATCATACTCTATCAATAGCTAAGAATAATCTTACTAATATCAGACAAATTGAATGGAGGCTAAAAACTTGTATAAAATGAAACAACAACAAATAAACAAAATATTAAAGAAATACAAAGATGTATTTGAAGCTCTTGAAAACTATGATAAAACAAGAGAACTCCCTTTTCAAAGGAAAAGGATAGATGTAACTTTATCAATTGAAACTATTAATAAATTAAAGAAGATAAGGGAAAAGACTGGTAAGCCGATTTCTAGGATAATTGAAGATAGGATATAGTTCACCCAAGCAGCATTGTGTGGATCTCGGAAAATTTAAATAATACCAATTACTAAAGAAATTATGGCGCGAGAAAAAATCCAGATTTTTATAATTCATGGAGGGATGACTTTTAAGAATCAAAAAGATTATCTCAATTATTTAAAAAATAGAAGAATATCTATTGAAGAAAAAATACGTTGGTGTGATGCTTATCTAAAGAGAAAACTAGGTCGGAAAGTTGAAATTATAAAACCACGTATGCCTTTAAAAGATAATTCAAAATATAGGGAATGGAAAATTCATTTTGAGAGGCATTTTCCAAAATTAAGAGATAATATTATTTTAATAGGCAATTCTCTTGGAGGAACTTTTCTTGCAAAATATTTATCTGAGAATAAATTTCCTAAAAAAATTCTTTCAACATATTTACTTTGCCCCCCTTTTGATAATTCTCTTCCTGAAGAAGATTTAGTTGGAGGATTTAAACTTAAATCTAACCTATCGTTAATAGAAAAAAATTCTAAAAATCTAACTCTAATGTTTTCAAAAGATGATAATGTTGTTCCATTGAGTCATGCTAAAAAATTTAAAGAAAAATTAACAAATCCAAAAATTATAATTTATAAAAGTAAAAATGGGCATTTTAATATCTCTAAATTTCCAGATATTATTAAGATGATTAAAAAAGATCTTAAAAAATATAGTTATTAATACTTCCCACAACAAACCTTATATGAATTCTAACAACTCATTTTTGTTTTTTGATCCTCAAAAAAACTCCATACTTCTCCAATAAAATTAAAACCTTCTCTATAAACTATTGCGGCAGGGTCTTTAAGTGCAAAAATCTCTTTTTCTTCAGATAATCTTATTAATTCTGAATCAAACTCTGGTTTATAATGTGCTTTAATCCAAAAATCTAACATACCTATTGCAGGAAATATTTCTGTATCTCCATGTCCAATCATTAAATAATTCGGACATAAAGCATAAGCCCCTGCACTATTTGCTGAAATAATTCCTTTAAAAGATTTAAGGCGCGAAACCAATCCTTTGTTTTTTAAGTTATTAATTAAACTTCTTGTATCTCCTCCTGGAAGATATAATAAGCCTGCTTTTTCAAATCCTTTTTTTGCTTGCCATTCAAGTGTTTTTTCCCCTATAAAATCTACATTATTAGCCCCAAGTTCATTAAAATATTTTTTAAAAAATTGCTTTTTGGCTCTTGATTTTTCTTTATTGTTAAATGATAAGTTTACAACTAAAACATTACCATTGCCTGAATCATCTAAGGCTTTCCTATCTATGTTTTTTAATTCTCCTGTTGATGAATGCCCGGACATTAAATAAAATTTTGTTTGCATTTTATTATTTATCAGAACTCTTTCCCTTTAGGGTAAGAATAGTGAGAGGTGGAGGTTTTTAAATTTTTTTAATCATGTTTAATTACCCACTACATCCATCTAATCTCACAATTTCCATCCAAATTACCCACTACAACACTTATGCAGGAAGTTTTAAGCAATGATAAGAAGTTTTAGCATGTTAATTTCGGTATACATAATTATAAATAGTTTGGGGGTTTTGATAAGATATGGTAGAAAAGCAAGATTTAGACTTATTAACAGTTAGAGAAGATTTTAATTCAAAAGCTCCTTTAAGACCTAGTGTAAACCCAATTAATAAAGCTTATTTAACAACAGTTTTTTGGGATTTTGTTACAGAGGCTGTAGTTTTTGGACCTCCTATAATAGGAACATATTATCTATTCAAACATTTAAGCTAAAAAGCCCTAAAAACACAGAGTACCGACAATATATCTTGTAGGCCGTTTTTATGCATAAAAAGATGTAAAAAAGAGGTAGTTCCTACAACCTGCATTGTAGGAAGCTTTTACACATAAAATGGTGATTTGTGTGTAAATTAGGGTTTTGGAGAATTAACTGAGATTTTAACCTTGTTTTCTAAATTATTTGCTATTGATGCTACATCTGCCATATTGCCATAATTTCCACAACCATGGCATTTCATATAGGTCCCACACCGATTATTTTCAGTAAGAGATCCTCCACAATGATTGCATAAATAAGGAGCATTATCTTCTACCATAATGGAATAAACCTTCTCAAATATTTAAGCATTTATATACCAAAACCTATAGAAATCACCCCTTTTTTCCCTAAAAAATATAAAAATAAAAGCTTATTTGGATGCTTTAATTAATTGTGCGATACCAATAACCAACACAACTATTGCTAAACCCCATGCAAGAATCCCATCAGTTACTGTTCCTAATTGAGTTATACCAATTAAGGGCAAAATTAATACAATTCCTGCTAAAATTATAAGATATGCGTTAAGATTTTTCATTTTTTAACCTCCTTTTATTTATTAGTTATTTTAACTAAAATCACCTCTTTTCCCAGATTTATCATCTGGAAATCTCTTTTTTCCCAGATTATTTCTTTTTTACACTACAAAAATGTGTATGCATTGCTACTTTTCCTAAAATCATTAAAGCAGCTGCTATTGTTATAACCACTTTTGACCAGGTAGCTGTTGAAACCCAAACCAATACTATAATTAATATTGGTAAAAGCCCAAAACAATGACCACAACACATATTTCCATACTGTTTTGGTTTATTTTTTGGTTTTTTCATGTGTTTTTTTACCATTTTAATGTGTTTTTTGTTATTTAACTCTCACTTTGTTTATTTTCCTGTTAGATCTAATATTTTCTTGATCCTTCTTTTGTGGAAAAATGTAAAGATTGTTGTGAATATAGCAAAGGCTACAATAAACTGGATAATTAAGCCTGCCATAGGATCTGTAAAAGCCCCATAAAACTTTTGACTGATTCCTACGATGTGCTCCACAAATGGATTTGGGAGTTTGCAAGAGCTCCAGCTATATTTTAGTTCAGCAATAACTGGGGAAGTAGTACAAGGCACTATCTTTAAAACAAAAGATAATGCACTAACTGCTAATCCTGTTATTAGACCTTTATTTAGAATTTTTTGTATTTCTAAGGCCATTCTTTAATCTCTTATAAATTCTCTTTTTTAATTAAGATCTAATAGTCTTTTAAGTTTTTAAAGCTTATTATATGTGTTTTTTGATTAAATTAGATTTTCTTAACAAAAAACGCGTTAAGGGGTGTTTTTAAGCGATTTTTGCTTAATTTTTAAGTGTTTTTTGCTTATTTATGTAGTGAAATTCTTAAGCGATTTTTGCTTAATTTTAAGGAGGTATTTCACTTTAAGAAATTTTATGCTTTTGCTACAATTTTTAAGGATTTTTGATGATTTTTAGGGTGTTTTAGTGTTTTTAAACTAGTTTTTGAACAGCTTTAAACAGATTTTTTTGAGGTTATTTTTTGTTTTTAGATGTTTTTTGAGATCTTTTTTAAAATTTTAAAGATTTTGAATGGTTTTTTGTATTGTTTTCTGTTAGTTTACCGACGGTTCTAGTAGTTCTTTGATTCTTGTTGTGGAAACATTTATAAGTAAGGTTTTTTTAAATATATTATGGGTTGGTTTTTTAGTAAAAAAGTTGAAAAAGAGGAATTTGACAAATTTAAACAGGGTGTTCAAACAGGCTTTAACAACACAAAAGTAGATATGGGTGATATAAGTACATGGATTAAACACCTTGATTCTAATGATTCTAAGTTAAATGATAAAATTGTTGATTTAAATGAAGAATTAGCGACGATAAAAGATGAACTTGAAAGTCTTAAAAATATTCTTTCGATTGTTGGCGAACGGCCGGTGTTCAAACAGAAACAAACAGTGTTTAATAAACAGACACTGTTTAAGGGTGTTTTAAACAGTGTTCAAACGGGTGTTCAAACAGTATTTTTGGACAATTTATCAACAACAGAAAGAGCAATTATTTTTGTTTTATTAAATTCTGATATGAAATTAAGTTATGCAGATCTGGCAGCTATGCTTGGTAAAAGAAAAGGAACAATCAGGGGCCAGATTAATAGCATAAAACAAAAAAGTGAAGGATTGATAGAAGAGGTTATAGCAGAGAATAATAAGAAAAGAGTTTTTATTCCTGAAAAAATAAGAGAGAAATTGCTTAAACATAGGAATGTGAGAATTAAGCATAAAAAGAAGGATAAAGCTTAGTTTATGTGTAAAAGTGTGAGTTTATGTGTAAAGGGAGGCTTTTATGTGTAAAAAGAAGGTAAAAAACTAGAAAAGTGAGAGTTAATACATACAGAGTAACTAAAAAACACAGGTTTTATGTGTAAAAGTGCTTGTTTATGTTTAAAATTAAGTGTAAAAACTAGATATGTGAGAATTAAAT